>JADGMW010000030.1_pt1 | contig 179680 bp, 173 predicted proteins | sample 8641801 | NCBI WGS metagenome assembly JADGMW01 (sample SAMN16272018, study PRJNA661076) | feces metagenome | isolation source: fecal sample from diarrhoea affected cattle A | host: Bos taurus | place: South Africa: Lokaleng Village, Mahikeng | collected 2019-09 | reverse complement strand
TGGGGGGGGCAGCGTATCGAAACCCCCTGGGGGGGTGGGGAGCGCCGCGTATCCAAACCCCGCCCCCAAAAGTCCCGGCAGGGGGCGGGCCCCCCCCCCCCCCCCCCCGAGGAGGCCGGCCATCGCCGTGTCACGGTGCTGCAGCATTCGGTCGCAGCCCCTTGTATCGCCGCCGCCGCGTGGGTATCGTGACGTCACTCGCGCGACGGCGTACCCAGACTGCCGCGGGGTTCAGCTCAATGAGGAGTCGAGTCCCATGCCCCTACGTGATGTGTCATCCGGCCTTGTGAAGGGCGCAGAGGTGATGGCTGCGGCCGCCTTGCTGTTCTTCGGTGCGGCGGCTCCCGTTGCGGCGGCGGTGGATGCCGTGTCTCCCGCTGTTGGGCCGGTGGCGGGCGGCAATACGGTGACGATCACGGGTGATTGCTTCGCGGGGGCGACGGATGTGTCGTTCGGCGGTGTGCCTGCTCCCTCGTTCAATGTGGTCAGTGACACGACCGTGACGGCAGTGGTGCCGCCCGGCGCGAGCGGCACGGTCGATGTCGCGGTGGCCGGGGTGGGTGCTTGCGGCGTCAGTGAGCTCCCGGACGGCTACCGCTACACGAGCAACCCGATCATCTGGGCGCTCTCGCCGGCGGAAGGTCCCGTGGAGGGCGGCACCGCCGTCACCATCGAGGGTGCGAACCTTGCGGGCGTGACCTCGGTGTTCTTCGGCGGGATCGAGATCCCCGACTTCACGCTCGTGAGTTCGACGCAGATTATCGTGTTCTCGCCCCCTGGCGAGATCGGCACGGTCGATGTCGTCGCGGAGGGCCCCTACGGGTCATCCACCGCACCGTTCTCCTACGTGCTGCCGGGTGGCGGCACGGTGACACCGCCGCCTCCTGTCGTTCCGGGCACTCCCGTCACGCCGGGTGTTCCCGGTGGCGACAGCGTGCTTCCCGTGACGGGCGCGGATGCCAGCATCCTGGCGGCACTCGCGGGCAGCCTCCTGCTTGCCGGCGCTGCCGCGGTGGCGCTGCGCCGGTCGCGCAGCGAGTAGCCCCTAGCGGGATTCGCGCTCGCGGCGGATGGCATCCGCCTTCGACTCCCGCTTTGGTTCCTCGGGCAGGTCGTCGGGTGTGATGCCGGCGACGAGCACGCCGGGGTCCGTGTCGAGCGCGGCGGCGAGGCGGATGAGGTTGTGCAGGGTGAGGTTACGTTGCCCGCGCTCGACCTGGCCGATGAGCGTCCAGTGCACGCCGGCGAGTTCGGCGATCGTCTCCTGGCTGGCGCCGATGGCGAGCCTCAATTGCCGCACCCGCTCGCCGAGCGTCTCGGTCGCGCTCGAACGGCCCGAGCGCGAGGGTGCCGCGGGGCTCGGGGGCTCGGCTACCGGTTCAGGTGCCGCGTCGGGTGCAGCCATGAATGCACTCTAGAGGATTGCGCCTAGTGGTCGCGGGTGACTCCGCCGATGAGGATTCCTGGGTCGGTGCGCAGGGCATAGGCGAGCCGGATGAGTGCCTTGAACTCGATGTCGACGAGGCCCGCTTCGATCTGTTGCAACTGCTCGGGGCTGAGCCCACTGGCGTCTGCGACATCCGTTCTCGTCAGGCGGTCGCGGGCGCGGATATCGCGGATTCGCTCGCCCAGCGTCTGGGCAGCGGCGGCCGGCGCGCTTCGTTGCGGTGTTCCGCGGTGTGGGGCGGGGGTCACTTTTTCAACCTACGTCAGGCCAAAGGTAGAAGCAACGTTCTGTACAGTTTTCGGTCCGAACCCCTTGTATATACGTCTTGTGCATGTATACCTTGTGCGCACACGCAGGGTTGACGCTGAGGTCATTCGGGGACGTCAGCGGCCTGGCCAGTCCACGAAAGAGGAGCTGCACGGATGCACACACGTTCTCGATCATCGCGGCGACTGAGGTCGCCGATACTCACGAAGGGCGCCGCCGTAACGGGCGTGGCGGCGCTTCTGCTGCTGGGGGCAGTGCCACCGGCATACGCACTCGCGACCGACACGACAGAGGCGGAGGGTCGCGTGCTGAGCGGGGGAGGGGCGGTCAACCTCAACGACATCGCGTCGCTGGCCCCGGCCTATACGGCGAGCCCGAGCCAGCCCGGCGCGGAGACAGCGCCGCTCGACCTCACGGTGCTGGATGCCCTGGGCATCGAGATCAACGGCGTCTCGCTGTTCGGCACCAACGGCGTGGTGGGTGTCGGTGCGCTGCAGCAGTACGCCTCGACGACGCCGACGGTCGCAAGCGCGGCCTCTGGCGCGGTGCTGAGCAACGGCGCGATCGACGTCGGCGGGAGCGGCGTGCAGGACAATGCCTTCGTGGACCTCGGCGCCCTGCTCGGCGCTGTCCCTGCGGCGGACGGCCTGATCGACGACCTCAGGGTCGAACTCGGAGCGGTCTCCGGCACGGCCACCAACACGGGTGGCGTGCTGACGAGCGACTACCAGATCGCGGGTGGCGACCTGGTGATCACGAGCCCGGCGCTCGGCGCGCTGGTGGGTGAACTCGAGGGGGACCTCGCCGAGGTGTCGACCCTGGTCGACGCGATCGCGGCCGAGGGCGGCACCCTGGACACGGCGCTCGACGGGCTCGACCTCGGCGGCGGACTGGATGCGCTCCTCGAGCTTGCCCTCGGCGGTCTCGTTGACATCGACGGCCTTGCCTTGAACGCGACACTCGACACGGACCTCTCGACGGCGGTCGCGAGCCTTCCCGCGCTCGTCTCGGCGGATGGCGCCGCGACGATCGACGTCGCGGCGGGCACGATCACGCTCGACCTGGCCACCCTGCTCGGTGCGCCAGGGGGCACGCTGAACGACCTCGCGCCCAACACCGAGCTCATCGACTCCACCGTCCTGGCCGGGCTCGTCGCTCCCGGCGGCGCGATCACCTCGGCGCTGGGGCAGCTGCCCGCGGCCCTCGTGACCGCGACGCAGGAGACGCTCAACGCACAGGCGCTCGACATCGCCATCACGGGAACGGTCTCCGCGTTCGGTGAAGAGGTCGTGGCCCTCGATGTGACGCTCGCGGGCACGGTCGGGGGCTTCCTCGGCGTGGCAGGCTCCGAGACGCCGGACGTCATCGACGAGTCGACCGCCCTCGGTGACCTCGTGCCGGTCGGCGAGGTGACGGGCCCCGTGCTCGGGTACCTGACGGGCACCTTCCTCCCCGCGATCGTCGGCCCGCTCGGCACCGCGATCACGGGCGTCGGCATCGGCGAGGGTCTCTTCGAGCCGACGGTGGCGGGGGCGCTCACGGCGCTCGGCCCTGTCGTCGGCCTCGTGAGCCAGCTGGTCTCGATCACGGCCAACGTGCAGGAGACGCCGGGTGAGTTCACGGCCGAGGGCGCGTTCGTCACGCCCGACACCTTCACGCAGCGTGCCGCGACGGTATCGGTGCTGCCGATCCTGGGCACCCTCGCAGAGGTCAACCTGGCCTCGGCGACGGTCCGCGCTCCCGTGCTTCCGACCATCACCGCCATCGCGCCGGACGAGGGGCCCGAGACGGGCGGCACGGTCGTGACGCTGACGGGCACGGACTTCGCGGATGCCACGGGCGTCACCTTCGACGGAATCCCCGGCACCGGCTTCACCATCGTTGACCCCACGACGATCACGGTGACGACTCCCGCCCACGCTCCCGGTGCGGTGGATGTCGTCGTGACCGAACCGCTCGGTGGCTCGCTCCCCGCGACGTTCACCTACCTGAATGTCCCCGGCATCACGGACATCGACCCGCGCTTCGGCCCTGACGCAGGCGGCACGCCCGTCACGCTGACGGGTGAGGGCTTCACAGGCGCCACCGATGTCACCTTCGACGGCGTTCCGGCGGTTGACGTGACGGTCGTCGATGACGGCACGATCACGGCGACCACGCCCGCGGGCGTCGGCACGGTCGACGTGGTGGTCGAGCATCCGGTCGCTGATTCGGCCCCGCTCGACTTCACCTATGTCGCTCCCGGGGCCCCCGCGGTCACGGGCATCACGCCCGACCGCGGCCCGGAGACGGGCGGCACCCCGGTGACGATCTCGGGAACCGACCTGGCGGACGTCACAGCGGTGACATTCAATGGCGTTCCCGCAACGGATGTCGATGCCGTGAGTGACACGGAGGTGACGGCGGTCTCGCCCGCCGGCACGCCCGGTGACGCGGACGTCGTGCTGACGAACGACGTGGGACCCTCTGGCCCGCTCGACTTCGAGTACTTCGCCGTGACCTCGGTCGACACGGTCGCCCCCGGGGCAGGCCCCGAGGACGGCGGCAACATCGTCACGATCATCGGTGACTGCTTCACGGGCGCGACGGATGTCACCTTCGGTGGCGTCTCCTCGCCCGACTTCGAGGTCGTAAGCGACACGACGATCACGGCCGAGGTGCCAGCGGGCGCCCCCGGCACGGTGGATGTTGTCGTGGTGGGCGCGGGTGACTGCGGCCCCGGCACGCTGCCTGACGCCTACGAGTACCTGGACGAGCCCGTGATCACGGCGATCGCTCCCGATGAGGGCCCCGAGACGGGCGGCACCGAGGTGACCCTGACGGGCACCGACTTCACGGGCGCCACCTCCGTGACCTTCGATGGTGCGCCCGCGACCGCCTTCGCTGTCGTGGACGACGAGACGATCACGGCAACCTCGCCCGCCGGGGTTCCCGGCGTCGTGGACGTTGTCGTGACCGGGCCAGGGGGCACTTCCGACCCCGTCGACTTCACCTACCTCAACGTGCCGTCGATCACCTCGGTGACCCCCGACTCGGGACCTGAGGACGGCGGCACCGAGGTCACGATCATCGGTGAGGGCTTCACGGATGCCACGGACGTCACCTTCGATGGCGTTCCCGGCACCGACTTCGACGTCGTCGACGACTCGACCATCACGGTGACCACGCCCGAGGGTGAGGGCGTCGCGGAGGTCGTGGTCGAGCATCCGGTCGCCGACTCGGCACCCGCCGAGTTCGTGTACCTGGCGCCCGGCGCCGCGACGGTCACCTCGATCGCGCCCGACCGCGGGCCCGAGACGGGCGGCACGACGGTCACCATCACGGGTGCCGGCTTCGAGGCCGGCGACGGGGTGACGGGAGTGACGTTCGCGGGAGTGCCTGCGACCGACGTCACGGTCGTCAGTGACACGGAACTCACAGCGGTGTCGCCCGCGAACGCGCCCGGAGCCGCGACGGTCGTCGTGGTCAACGAGGCCGGCCCGAGCGCGCCGCTCGCCTTCACCTACTTCGCGGTGACGTCGATCGACGATGTCGACCCTGACGTCGGCCCTGAGGATGGCGGCAACACCGTCACGATCGTCGGCGACTGCTTCACGGGTGCGACCGCCGTGACGTTCGGCGGCGTGCCGGCGACCGAGTTCACGGTCGTCAGCGACACGGTCATCACGGCCGTGGTGCCGGCCGGCACGAGCGGCACGGTCGACGTCGTCGTCGTCGGCGCCGGTGAATGCGGCGCCGCAACCGTCGACGAGAGCTACGAGTACACGGATGACGCGATCATCTGGAGCCTCAGCCCGACCGAGGGCCCCGAGACCGGTGGCACCGTGGTCACGATCGATGGTGCCAACCTGGCCGACGCGACGGGCGTGACCTTCGGCGGCGTGCCCGCCGAGGAGTTCACGGTCGTGAGCGACGGGCGCATCCTCGCGACGACTCCGGCGGGTGCTCCCGGCGTGGTCGACGTCGTGGTGCTCGCGCCGAGCGGCGACTCGGATGCTGCAGCCTTCACCTACCTCGCGGTCCCGGGCACGGGTGCCGGAGCGGGTGCCGGCGCCGGCGCCGGTCTGCCGATCACGGGTACCGAAGCCGGCTACCTGGGCATGCTCGGAGCTGGGCTGCTTGCACTGGGAGCCGCGGTGGTCGGCCTGAGCCGCCGCCCTGGGACCCAGTAAGGGCATGACGCGCGCGACCCCCGGGACCTCGGCCCCGGGGGTCGCTTGTCTGCGTACCGTGCGTAACCTTTTGCCGCTGGACAGCATGCAAAGTTATGGTGATTACCTACCCACCCCCTCGACGGAAGCAGCTCACATGGCACGCATCTACGACAACGTCACCGACCTCATCGGCAACACCCCTCTCGTGCGCCTCAATCGGGTGACGGATGGTGCGGAGGCGACCGTGCTCGCCAAGCTCGAGTTCTACAACCCCGCCAACAGCGTGAAGGACCGCATCGGCGCCGCGATCATCGATGCCGCCGAGGCATCCGGAGCCCTCAAGCCGGGTGGGACGATCGTCGAGGGGACCAGCGGCAACACGGGCATCGCCCTCGCCATGGTGGGCGCGGCACGCGGCTACAAGGTCATCATCACGATGCCGGAGACGATGTCGAAGGAGCGCCGCGGCGTCATCCGCGCCTTCGGTGCAGAGATCATCCTGACGCCCGGCGCCGAGGGGATGAAGGGTGCGGTCGCGAAGGCACAGGAGATCGTGGCCAACACGCCCAACTCGGTGTGGGCCGACCAGTTCGGCAACCAGGCCAACGCGGAGATCCACCGCAAGACGACCGGTGAGGAAATCTGGGCCGACACCGAGGGCGGCATCGACATCCTCGTCTCGGGCATCGGCACGGGCGGCACCATCACGGGCGCCGGCGGCCTGCTCAAGGAGCGCAAGCCCGAGCTGAAGGTCGTCGCCGTCGAGCCCGTCGACTCGCCGCTGCTCACGGAGGGCAAGGCCGGGCCCCACAAGATCCAGGGCCTCGGCGCCAACTTCGTGCCCGACGTGCTCAACCGTGAGGTCTACGACGAGGTCATCGACGTGACCCTCGACGAGTCGCTCGACTTCGCCCGGCGTCTCGCCGCCGAGGAGGGCATCTTCGTCGGCATCTCCTCCGGTGCCGCCGTCAGCGCCGCCGTGCAGGTTGCCAAGCGCCCCGAGAACGCCGGCAAGACGATCGTCGTCGTGGTCCCCGACTTCGGAGAGCGCTACCTCTCGACGGTGCTCTTCGAGCACCTGCAGGACTAAGTGCCGACACCAGGCGTCACACGCGAGGCCGGGCCCCGGATGCAACGGGCCCGGCCTTTCGCGCGGGCGCACGGTGCGGCATCCCTCCCCGCATCGGTGGGGGATGCCGCGTGAGCGTCTTCTCCCGCATCCGCGAGGACCTGGCGACCGCCCGCCTGCGCGACCCCGCGGCCCGCAGTAACGCGGAGGTGTTCTGGCTGTACTCGGGCGTGCACGCAATCTGGTGGTACCGCATCGCCAATCGCCTGTGGCGCTGGCGTCGCTACTTCCTCGGCCGCGCCGTGTCGCAGTTCGCGCGCTTCATCACGGGCGTCGAGATCCACCCCGGGGCCACGATCGGCCGCCGCTTCTTCATCGACCACGGCATGGGTGTCGTGATCGGCGAGACAGCCGAGATCGGCGACGATGTCATGCTCTATCACGGGGTCACCCTCGGTGGGCGGTCCTCGAAGCGGGCGAAGCGGCATCCGACCCTCGGCAACAACGTCACGGTCGGCGCGGGCGCCGCCGTGCTCGGGCCCATCACCCTCGGTGACGGCTGCGTCGTCGGCGCGCACTCCGTCGTGTTGACGGATGCCCCGCCCCGCACCGTGCTCGTCGGCAGCCCCGCCGTGCCCAAGACCCCCAAGCCGGTGCACGAGTTCGACGCCCAGTTCTTCGACGACAGCGGCAGCTACTCGATCTAGCTTTCCCAGCTCAGGAGTTCTCTTTCCCAACTCAGGAGTTCCGGAATTGTGAGGCGGCCCATTCACTACGATCAGGGGATGCCTCGGAGCTTCACCATCACCGTGCCCATCCGCTGGTCTGACCTCGACCTCAACGGCCACGTCAATCACGCCCGCATCGCGACCCTCCTGGAGGAATCCCGGTTGGCGTGGCGCCGCAGCGCGGTCGCGAACGACGGGATCGACACCTTCGAGCGGGGCCAGATCGTGGCATCCCTCACGATCGACTACCGACGCCAGGTGGAGTGCGGTCCCGACTTCGACGTCACCATCACGATCGGGCGCATCGGCACCAAGTCCTACGAGATGCTCTTCACGGCGACCCAGAACGACCAGGTCGTCGTCGAGTCGCGCACGACGATGGTGGTGATGGATGCTGCGGGCTCGAGCCGCCCGCTCACCGCCGCCGAGCGCAACTATCTAGCCCTCTGGCAGGCAGAGCCGGCGCATCCCGCAAGCTGAGGCAACGCGGATGCGCCGGCACCCGTGACCGCCGCGCGCACTTCTGTGCGGCACGCGCATGTTCAGACATGCGCGCCGCGCACAAAAGTGCGCGCCCCGCAAGAACCGTCCAGTCGGACCAGCCCCGCACCCGCAACGCTGTCAGCCCGGTAGCAGGCCGTGCTTGCGCATCGTGGCGGCAAAGCGGTGCCGGGAGATCGCGGTGCTCCAGTCCCACCGCAGGAATCCGCTCGTCACGGCACGCATCCGGTCCTCGCGTTGCTTCTCTTCCCACAGCACCTGCTCGGCGCTCTTGCCTGAGGGCGACGCCTCCCGGCCGGCGTACTTCGCTTTCCCGTCGCTTTCGCCGATGAGGTCGAGGTGCCGCCAATAGAAGTCCGCATCGCCGATGTGCCCGTCTGCGTCGGAGAAGGCCACTTGGAGTTCAGGCGCCGGGACCCCAAGCAGATGCATCTGCACCCGGCTGACTGATTCGAGTGCCGAGCCGCTGAGCCCGTCGCCGAACTCAATTGCCTTGAATGCTTTTGCAGACCCGGGGTACGGCAGAAGCCCGTTGAGGACGGCCCGGAGCTCGTCTGAGGTGGTGTGTGCGCGGCCGAGGTTCCAGCGGGTCTCGCCGCTGCGTGGCATCCGGAGACCACTGTCGATCATGGCGACAGCGCGCATGAAGGTTGACGTGCAGGCGACATCCACGAGTGTGCGCGCGAGCGACGTCACTCTGATCCCGTCGATCACGACAGCGTGCGGGTCGTCGCCGAGGCAGTGGCGCTGGATGTCCCCGTGCGAGCGCCCGCCGGTGTCGCGCGGCGCCAGCAGGTGCACTCTGGGCGGCCACGCGCCGACGCCGGGCAGGCCCCACATGTTCGCGGCCGAGTCGTGCGAGAACACGAGTGGGCGCCGAGCGGATGCCGCAGCCGCAAGCATCCGCTGTCGATACAGCTCATCGTCGCTCGCCCCTTCGCGGTCTTCCCTCGCGACGTAGGCGCCGGGTCGCACGCGCACATACTCTCCCGATCGGATTCCGCTGCGCAGCAGGTTCGCGGAGCCGGTCGCGAGCGCGTTGCGGTTGAGCATGATGCTCGGGATGCTTCGGCCTGAGTCCATGAGGCGAGTGTTGCGCTGGGGTCGCGCGCGGGTCGGGGCAGGCCGACATCCTGTGGAGCCTGGTGGGGTCGGCGAGGCTGTGGAGTGAGGCGCGCGCACTTCTGTGCGCCGCGCGCACGTTTAAACGTCAGCGTCGCGCACAGAAGTGCGCGCGACGAGGCGTCGGGCCGACTCGCGGCGCGGTGGAGGCGACCGACCAGGCCCCGCGACATCCGCCAACGTAGGATCGACCCGTGACCTACGACTACCACCGCCTCAACAAGTCCTGGCCGCGCTCGAGCTGGTGGAAGCCGCTCGTCACGGGGCTCATCGCCCTCACGATCTACATCATCCTCACGGTGATCATCGCGCTGCCGGTGGTGATCTACGCGTTCTTCGCGGCGGAACCCGGCAGCGCATTCGAGCGCCTCATCAATGAGGGCGCGATCGACATGTCTGACCCGTGGATGCTGGCGTTCACGCTCGCATCCGTGGCGCTCATGCTTCCGGCCATCATCCTGGCGACGCTCATCATGGGTCCGCGCCCCATCGGCCTGCTCTCCTCGGTCGCGGGTCGGTTGAGGTGGGGGTGGATGCTGCGGCTCGCGCTGCCCGCGCTGGCGGTGTTCCTCGTGGTCTTCGCCGTCTATGTCTTCGTGCTGCCGCCGATCTTCGGTGAGCCGGCGAGCATGCCGGAGTGGGGGCCGGAATCGGCGCTCCTGATCGCGGTGGCGGTGCTGCTCGTGCCGGTGCAGGCGACGGCGGAGGAGTACGTGTTCCGCGGCTACCTGATGCAGACGATCGGCACATGGCTGAAGCATCCGGCGTGGGCGATCCTGCTGCCGGTGCCGCTCTTCGTCGCTGGCCACATCTATGACGTGTGGGGTTCGCTCGATGTCGCGGTCTTCGCGGTCTTCGCGGGCTGGATCACGTGGCGCACGGGCGGCCTCGAGGCGGCGATCGTGGCGCACGTCATCAACAACGGGCTCATCTTCATCCTTGGGGCGGTGAACCTGATGGACACCTCGTCGACCGAGGGCAGCCCCATCGGTGTCGCCGTCACGGCGGTGACCCTGGGCGTGTTCGGGTGGTGGACGGTCCGGATGCACGAGCGCCGCGGCGAGGCGCGGACTCGTGAGGTTGCTCCCGCGCCGCTTGTCGATGCACAACCGTAAAGACCCTGTGGGTTTGTAGACCACCCACAGTCGGGCACGGGATGCCGCCGCCCGCCTTTGGAGGGCGCGAACCGCAGAATTCACGTCCCCTGTGGTCATGCATAGCGTGGAGAAACGCACGCCCCACGGTTCCAGGAGGTCCACGTCATGGTCGACATCGCCAACAGCACGTCTGCAGTCCCGCCCGCCGCCAAGGACGAGGCTGAACTCGAGCGCCACGTCGATGAGCAGCTCGACAGCAGCTCGGAGGCGGCATCCGTTGACGTTGAGAAGCTGGGGCGCCTGTTGCTCGGCACGTGGGCTGAGGAGCGCATCGAGTCGCGCAGGGCGATGGAGGACCCGCAGTTCCACCGCATCGACAACCTCACCAAGGAGGACCACCGGGAGCGGGCCCTCGGCCAGCTGAAGGCGCTCGCCGACAGTGGCAGGGTACTGAAGGCGTTCCCGAAGTCGCTGGGTGGCGAGGAGAACCACGGCGGCAACATCGCCTCGTTCGAAGACCTCGTGCTGGGCGACCCGTCGATGCAGATCAAGGCGGGCGTGCAGTGGGGCCTCTTCGGCGCGGCCGTGCTCCACCTGGGCACCGAGTACCACCACCGCACCTTCCTCCCCGGCATCATGTCGATGGAGGTGCCGGGCATCTACGCCATGACGGAGACGGGCCACGGCTCGGATGTCGACTCGGTCGGCACGACGGCGACCTACGACGAGCAGACCCAGGAGTGGGTCATCAACACCCCCTTCCGCGGCGCCTGGAAGGACTACCTCGGCAACGCCGCCAAGCACGGCATCGCGGCGGTCGTCTTCGCGCAGCTCATCACGAAGGGTATCAACCACGGCGTGCACGCCTTCTACGTGCCGGTGCGCGACGAGAACGGCGAGTTCCTGCCCGGCATCGGCGGCGAGGATGACGGCTACAAGGGCGGCCTCAACGGCATCGACAACGGCCGCCTCCACTTCTCGGATGTGCGCATCCCTCGCACCAACCTGCTGAACCGCTACGGGGATGTCGCGGCGGACGGCACCTACACCTCGCCGATCGAGAGCCCGGGTCGCCGCTTCTTCACAATGCTCGGCACGCTCGTGCAGGGTCGCGTGTCCCTCGATGGTGCGGCGACCACCGCATCCGGTATGGCCCTCACGATCGCGATCACCTACGCGAACCAGCGTCGCCAGTTCGCGGGCGGCGACGGCGAGGAGCAGGTGCTGCTCGACTACGGTCGCCACCAGCGCCGCCTGCTGACCCGCCTCGCGACCGCCTACGCGCAGTATTTCGCGCACGATGAGCTGCTCGTGCAGTTCGACCAGGTGTTCAGCGGCAAGGGCGACACCCCCGAGGCGCGGGAAGATCTCGAGACCCTCGCCGCGGCCCTCAAGTCCCTCTCCACGTGGAACGCGCTGGACATCCTGCAGGAGGCGCGCGAGGCCACGGGTGGCGCTGGCTACCTCGCCGAGAACCGCCTCACGGGCCTGCGCAGCGACCTTGACATCTACGCCACCTTCGAGGGTGACAACACGGTGCTGCTCCAGCTCGTGGCCAAGCGCCTGCTGGGTGATTACGCCGCCCAGTTCAAGGGGGCGGATGCCGGCACCCTGGCCAAGTACGCCGTCGGACAGGCGGCCGAGCGGGTCTACCACTTCGGCCTGCGCACGCTCGGCCAGCGCGTGAAGGACCTCGGTTCGACCCGTCGCGCCGTGAGCGAGGTGCGCGACACCGACGTGCAGCGTGAACTGCTCACCGACCGGGTTGAGACCATGGTGGCCGAGGTCGCGCAGAAGCTGCGCCCGGCATCCAAGCTCCCGCCGGTCGAGGCGCAGGCGCTCTTCAACCAGCACCAGAACGCCCTTATCGAGGCCGCTCGCGCACACGCCGAGCTGCTGCAGTGGGAGGCCTTCACGACCGCGGTCGAGAAGATCGAGGATGCCGGCACCCGCCAGGTGCTCACCTGGCTGCACGACGTGTTCGGCCTGGGACTGATCGAGAAGCACCTCGCGTGGTACCTCATGAACGGGCGGATGTCGCCGCAGCGCGCGCAGGCCGTTACGGCGTACATCGACCGGTTGCTCGCGCGGCTCCGCCCCCACGCGCAGGACCTCGTCGATGCCTTCGGCTTCAAGCAGGTGCACCTGCGCGCGAAGATCGCTTCCGGCGCCGAGCAGGAGCGCCAGGATGAGGCGCGCAACTACTATGTTCGCCTGCGTGCTTCGGGCGATGCCCCCGTGCACGAGAAGGACGTGCGCAAGAAGGCCAAAAAGTAGGGTCGCTCGGGCTCGGGCTCGGGCTCGGGCTCGGGCTCGGGCTCGGGCTCGGGCTCCCGCGTCCCGCGGATGACTGAGTTTCGGACAAATGACTGCGCCGCGGCGCGATCATCTGTCCGAAACTCAGTCCTTCGGATGCCGCGCCCGGGCGCTGCGGCGGATGCTGCGGCGGATGCTGCACCGGATGTCAGGGGTGCGCAGTAACGTCGGCGCATGGAGACCAAGGGACGCATCCTCTTTGACACCGCCTCGACCATCAACGGCTTCATCGCCGATGAGCAGAACTCCCTCGAGTGGCTCTTTGCGGTCGAGGGTGGGGACCATCCGGACGAGGGACTCTTTCCGTCAGGCGCGGCCGTGCTGGTGGAGGGCTCGACCACGTATGAGTGGATTCTGCGTCACGACGCCGTGATCGAGCATCCGGAGAAATGGGCGGAGTTCCACGGCGATCGGCCCGTCTATGTCATGACGACGCGGGACTTGCCCGTGCCCGAGGGAGCGGATGTGCGATTCCGCTCGGGCGCGATCGCGGAACTGCTGCAGGAGCTGCGCGAGGTCGCAGCCGGTGGCGACATCTGGGTCGTGGGCGGGGGAGACCTCGCAGGGCAGTTCCTCGACGCGGGTGCGCTCGACGAGATCGCGCTGTCGGTCGCGCCCGTCGCGCTCACGGGTGGGGCGCCCGTGTTCCCGCGGCGCATCGAGTCCGACCGGCTGCGCCTCACGAGCGCCGAGAAGTACGGCCAGTTCGCGCGCCTCATCTACGCGGTCTCCCCGCGGGGTGAGTGACGCGAATCGCTCGGTAGCAATCGCGCCAGCGATTGCACGATTCGCTCGCTACTCAACCCGCGGATCCTGCACAGGCTCGCGCACTGCCCGTTGTCCAGAGCGCAGGCGCAGGCGTCGGATGTCACAGCTAGCCTTGAACGCATGACCCAGGTGAGTTCACCCGACGCCGCCCTCGAGGTGCTTGGCCGTGTCTTCGGATACGAGGCGTTCCGCGGCGACCAGGCGGAGATCATCCGTCACGTCGTCGACGGCGGCGACGCCCTCGTGTTCATGCCGACAGGTGGCGGCAAGTCGCTCTGCTACCAGGTGCCCGCGCTCGTGCGTGAGGGCACCGGGGTCGTCATCTCGCCCCTCATCGCCCTCATGCAAGACCAGGTCGATGCCCTCGCGGCCAACGGGGTGCGGGCCGAGTTCCTCAACTCGACGCAAAGCCTCGATGAGCGCCGCCGGGTCGAGGCCGCCTTCGTCGCAGGCGAGGTCGATCTCCTCTATCTCGCGCCCGAGCGGCTCGCGCTCGAGTCGACCGTCGCCCTCTTCGACCGTGGCCCGATCGCGCTCTTCGCGATCGACGAGGCGCACTGTGTCGCGCAGTGGGGGCACGACTTCCGCCCCGACTACCTGCGGCTGTCGATGCTGCACGAGCGCTGGCCGAACATCCCCCGCATCGCCCTGACGGCGACCGCGACCCGCCAGACGCACGCCGAGATCGCCCATCGCCTGCAACTGGACGACGCCCGGCACTTCGTCGCAAGCTTCGACCGCCCCAACATCCAGTACCGCATAGTGCCAAAGGAGCAGCCCGCCAAGCAGCTGCTCGACCTGATCCGCACCGAGCATCCGGATGCCGCGGGCATTGTCTACTGCCTTTCGCGCGCGTCGGTCGAGAAGACCGCCGACATGCTCGTCGCCAGCGGCATCCCCGCGCTGCCGTACCACGCGGGCCTCCCGGCGGAGGTGCGGGCCGCCAACCAGGCGCGCTTCCTGCGCGAGGACGGGCTCGTCATGGTCGCGACGATTGCCTTCGGCATGGGGATCGACAAGCCGGACGTGCGCTTCGTCGCCCACCTCGACCTGCCCAAGTCGGTTGAGGGCTACTACCAGGAGACGGGTCGTGCCGGCCGCGACGGCCTCCCCTCGACCGCCTGGCTCGCCTACGGCCTGCAAGATGTCGTGCAGCAGCGCCGCATGATCGATTCCTCCGAGGGCGACCTCGCCCACCGACGCCGGCTCAGTGCCCACCTCGACGCCATGCTCGCCCTCTGCGAGACGGTCGAGTGTCGACGGATGCAACTGCTCGCCTACTTCGGCCAGGCGAGTGAGCCCTGCGGCAACTGCGACACCTGCATCACGCCGCCCGAATCCTGGGACGGCACCGTGCCCGCCCAGAAACTCCTCTCGACGATCGTGCGCCTGCAGCGCGAACGCAGCCAGACCTTCGGTGCCGGCCAGATCATCGACATCCTCCGCGGCAAGGAGACCCCGCGCACCCGGCAGCACGGTCACGAGCAGCTCGCCACCTGGGGCATCGGCGCTGACCTCAGCGACCAGCAGTGGCGCGGCGTCGTGCGGCAGCTGCTCGCCCAGGGCCTGCTCACAACGCATGGCGACTACGGCATCCTGGCGCTGACGGATGCTTCGGCCTCCGTGCTCTCGGGCACCCGCCCCGTCTCCCTCCGCGCCGAGCCGGAACGTGCGGCTCGGCGCGCGCCCAAGGCTCGCGCCGCCGTCGCCGACCTCGAACCCATCCAGCTGGAACTCTTCGAGGCACTGCGAGCGTGGCGTGCGGCGACAGCGAAAGAGCAGGGCGTGCCCGCCTACATCGTCTTCGGAGATGCAACGCTGCGAGCGATCGCCACGGCACGGCCCGAAACGCTCGCCGGCCTCTCGAGGCTCAGTGGCGTCGGGCAGAAGAAACTCGAGACCTACGGCGAACAGGTGCTCGCCGTCGTCGCGGCAGCATGAAGGGAACGACCATGAACGGCATCACTCCCGAGGCGCTCGCCGAGGTCGACCGCGTATTCACGCGCCAGCAGGCAAGCGGTGCTTCGCCGAGCGCGGTCTGGGGCGTCTTCGACCGCAGCGGACTCGTGCACAGCGGCTCGGCGGGGGCACTGCGGAGCGGCGCGACACCCGGCCCCGACACTGCCTACCGCATCGCCTCATGCACCAAGAGCTTCACCGCCGCGGCCCTGCTCGCGCTGCGTGACGAGGGCCGACTTGGGCTCGATGACCCCGTCAGCGCGCACGTTCCCGAGTTCGCGGATGTCGCCCTCCCCAGCGCAGATTCGCCCGCCATCACGCTTCGCATGCTGCTGACCATGTCGGGCGGCCTGCCAACCGACGACCCCTGGGGCGACCGCCAGGAGTCCATGACGAGGGAGGAGCTGAACGCGCTCCTGGCCGCCGGGCTCTCCTTCGACACGATTCCCGGCACGACCTTCAGCTACTCCAATCTCGGCTACGCCCTCCTTGGCCGCGCCATCGAGACCGCGTCGGGCAGCGACTACCGCGCCTTCGTGCGCGAACGTCTCCTCGAGCCGCTCGACCTCAGCCGCACCGCCTTCGAGTTCGATCGGTACGCGGGCGACGAGGCGGCCCAGGGCGCACGGCATCTCGACGGCCAGTGGGACTACGTGCCCTTCTCGGGCCCCGGCGCCTTCTCCCCGATTGGCGGGCTGTTCAGTACGGTGGGCGACCTCGCCCGGTGGGCGGGATGGCTCGCGGATGCCTTCGACCCGGCTGGCAGCGATGAGCGCGTGCTCCGTCGGGCCAGTCGGCGCGAGATGCAGCAGGGGCAGCGCATCGTGCCGGGCCGCTCCGAGCATCCGATGGCCTACGGGCTGGGACTCTTCGTCGAGCACTACGAGAACCAAGGCCCCGTCGCATCGCACTCGGGCGGGTACCCCGGATGCTCCGCCCACATGCGCTGGTCGACCGAACTCGGGCTCGGCGTCGTGGCCTTCGAGAACGCGACCTTCTCACGCGTGCCGCTCGCGACCACGCGGGCGTTCGACCTGCTCCTCGAGCGCGCGCGGCCCTCCCGCACCGGGTTCCTGCTCGAGCAGCTGTGGCCCGAGACGCGCGAGGCTCAGGCCGCCGTGACCGCGCTCCTCGCCGACTGGAGCGACGACGCGGCGCGCGGGCTCTTCACGCCGAACGTCGAACTCGACATGCCCTACCCGCAGCGACGGGAGACCCTCGCGGCCGCACTTCGTGCCGTCGGCGGGCTCACGGGCGAGCCGGCCCGAGACGAGACGTCCGTCGCGCCGTCGCAGGTCAGCTGGTCGATGCCCGGCCGCATCGGGGCGATCCGCGCACACATCCAGCTCACGCCCGAGCGGCCGCCGCGCGTGCAGAGCCTGCGCGTCGAGACGATCGCGCCAGCCTCGGGGCCGATGCTGCGCTGAGTCCTGCCGCGGACCCAATGCTGCGCTGAGACCCGCCGCGGACCCACTCCCGCGATGAGCGTCTGGGGCGATGCGGCGCTGAGTCGTCTCCTACTGCGCTCGACGGTTCAGTGTGAGCGCACCCTCAAGTGTGGTGTTGGCGACGTTCACGAGCTTGGTCGTCGGCGGCACGAGCATGTTGCAGTTGAAGCGCGACTTGCCGAAAACGTTGCCCTCGATCGTGAGGCCCGCGATGGCGCCCTTGCCCTTCTCCGCAACATTGATGGAGCATCCGCCGCCGGAGATGTGATTGTCCTTGATCGTGACATTGCCGACGCGGCCACGGTCCTGCGTGATCTGCACGGCAGCGTTGTGGGCGCCACTGATCGTGTTGCCGACGATGTGGATGTTGCGTCCCTGCTGGATCTGGATGCTGTCGTCGTGGCTCGGCCCGTCGCCGTGGGCGGGGTCGTTCGCGTAGTGCAGGTTGTCGCGCAGGCGCGAGTCGCTGATCGTGACGTCGTCGCCGAAGATGTGCACGCCGTCGATCACGTGGTGAATGTCGACTCGCGTCAACGTGAACCCGTAGCCATAGACGCCGTTCGTGCGCGAGGTCTTGTGAGTGGGGGCGATCTCGCTGTCGATCACGCGAAGGCCAGCGGAGGTGCCGCTGCCCGCGTACAGCAGGATCGCGTTGCCATCGGTGGCCCGGCCGCGGATGACGCTGTTCTTGATCGTCACATTGGGTGCCTCGACACGCACGAAGCCGCGGATGTCGAGCCCGTCGATCACGGCGCCCGGCGTCGCGATGGTGAGGTCACCCGCGTGCACCGCCAGCGACGTGCCGGCTGGCACGCCGACGGATGCCGCATTCGAGGTCGGCCTGGCGGGAGGCGAAGCGGGGGCCGTCTTCGCTGGGGCGCTGGCCTTCGCAGGCGCCGGAGCGGCGGGGCTCGCCGGTGCCGGCGCGGGCACTGGCACTGGCGCGGGGGTCGGCGCGTCAGGTGATGGCGCGGGGGTCGGTACAGCGGAGCCGGGCGTCGGCACAGCGGAGCCGGGCGTCGGCGCGGAGTCGGGAGACGGCACCGAGGAGTCGGGCGTCACGGGATCCCGCGGGGCAGGCGTGCGCACAGACCCTGCCTGGTCTCGGGCGTCGTCGCTGCCCTCAAGGGCGGTGTCGGCTGGCGCCTCCTCCTGCTCGCCCGGTTCCTGGCCACCCTCGGTGGGCAGACTGTCGGCGCGCTCCGCCGGGGTGTCACGAGTGGCAGCACCATCCGCGGTCAACACGGTGGTGCCAACGGTTGCGCCTGTCGAGAGGAGCACGCCGCTGAGGAAGAGGGTGAGAAGGGTGCGCCAACGGGCGCGGTCGAGTTGGGCCATGGCGAGCTCTCCGTCGGATTCGGGGGGCGGTCGGGTGGGGTGCCGTGGTCATCGAGCTTCGGGAGCGGCTCGGGCGCGACGTAGATTACGGACCCAACCTGAGTATCCCCCGAAAGGGGGGTACTTGTTCAGAGGTCTTGGAGACGCAAAAGGGCCGCCCCGACGGAGAGTCGGGGCGGCCCTTCTGTGCGAGCGGTGGCTACTGCTGGCGGCGGTCGACGCGCACGACCGAGCTGTCAGCCTTCACGTTGCCCTTGTCGTAGACGGGGGTCGTCGGCGGAATCAGCATGGAGCATCCGAAGCGCGATCCACCGAAGATGTTGTCGGTGACCTTGAGGCCCTGGATGGCGCCCTTGCCCTTCTCGGCGACGTTGACGGTGCATCCGCCGTCACCGATCCAGTTGTTGCTGAGGCGCACGTTGGAGACGCGGCCCTGGTCCTGCGTCACCATGAGGGCGGCGTTGTACGAGCCGCTGATGTGGTTGTTCGTGATGACGATGTTGTTGCCCTTCTGCACCTGGATGCTGTCATCGTGGCTGCCATCGCGGTGGTGGGGGTCGTTCGTGTAGTGCAGGTTGTCGTGCAGGTAGGAGTTTGCGATCGTCACGTTGTCGCCGAAGACGTGCACGGAGTCGATGACGTCGTGGATGTTCACGCGGTCGAGCGTGAAGTCGAAGCCGTAGATGCCGTTGGTGAGCGGCGTGGGGTAGCTCGGGGCGATCTCGACGTTGCGGACCTTGAGGTTCTGGTTCTTGCCCGCGCCCGCATAGATCATGATCGCGTTGCCGGTGGTCTGGCGGCCCCGCACGATCGAGTTCTTGATCGTGACGTTCGCCGCCTCGACGCGCACGAAGCCGCGGATGTCGAGGCCGTCGACGACGGTGCCTGCGGTGCGGATCGTCAGGTCGCCGTTGTGCACCTTGAGCTTGGTGCCGGCGGGCACGCCGGTGCTGCTCGCGGTGGGCGTGGCGGTGGGTCCGGTGACGGCGGCGGCGCTCTCGGCGCTGCCGAGGACGGTTGCGCCGGTGACGGCGATTACGGCGGCGATGAACGCGGCGGCGAACCCGCGACGGCGCGCGGAAGTAGCGTGTGTTTTGGGCACGATGAAACGGTCTCCAAGAGAGTCGCGAAAAGGGGAAAGTAGGTGCCCTGACATGCGGAATGGACGTCGCAAGGGGCAATCGTCAGTGTACGAACGATCTCTGGAAGAAGGCTGAAAGTCATGCGTATACGTACGAATCATTCGTACGTATACGTTTTACTACCGGGCCTACAGAGCGGCCCGCCGCTCAGCTCGTTGCGACTCTGCTCGCCTCAAGCAGGTCCAGGGCGCGACGCAGGCGAGTGCTCGACGTGCCGTCCGTGTAGGGGAAGTACACGACCTCGACCCCCACGGCTGAGAAGGCGCGTTCGAGCGCAAGGCCCCGCTCGGTGCCCTTCCAGTCGTCCCCCTTGAAGAAGTGAGTGAACCGCACCGACCGCCACGTCTCGAGCTTGTCGGGCACCACCTCCGCGACCGCCTCATCGACGAAGCGCACGCTTCGCACGATCTCGAGGCGCTCCTCGAGGGGGACGACCGGGCGCGCGCCCTTCGTCAGTTCGAGCATCTCGTCTGACACGACGCCGGCGATGAGGTGATCGCACAGCTCACGTGCGCGACGCAGCACGTTGAGATGGCCGATGTGGAACAGGTCGAAGGCGCCCGCCGCATATCCGATCCGGATCGGGGGCAGGGGCTGCTGGGGGATGTCACTGTGCACGTCGATCTACCCTCACTGTGTCGTGGCCGTCGGCGCGGTTATCCGCGAGCTCGGCCTGGGTGGTCGGTGGGATGAGCATTGGGCAGGCATGGCGGGACTCCCCGAACTCGTTGCCGGTGATGACGAGCCCGGCGATCGGGCCGACGCCCTTCTCGGCGACATTGATGGAGCATCCGCCCCCGCTGAGCGTGTTGTCGCGAATCTGCACGTGCGCGACGGGCCCGCGATCCTGCGTGATCTGGATGGCGGCGTTGTGGGCTCCGCTCAGCACATTGCCGATGATTCGGATATTGCGTCCCTGCTGGACCTGGATGCCGTCGTCGTGGCTCGGGCCGCCGTCATGCGAGGGGTCGCTCTCGAAGTGCAGATGGCTGTGCAGGTGCGAGTGCTCGATCGTCACGTTGTCGCCGAAGATGTGCACACCGTCGACGACGTGGTGGATGTCGACACGGGTGAGCGTGAAGTCGGCGCCGTACACGCCGTGGGTGCGGTGCGTGTGGTGGCTCGGCGCGAACTCGGTGTCGATCACGCGCAGGCCGGGGGACCGGCCGGTGCCCGCGTAGAGCAGGATGGCGTCACCCTCGGTGGCCCTCCCGCGGATCACGCTGTTGCTGATCGTGACGTTCGGCGCTTCGACTCGAACGAAGCCCCGGATGTCGAGTCCGTCGATGACCTCGCCCGGCGTCGTGAGCACGAGGTCGCCGTGGAAGATGGCGCGCGGCGCCGCGGGAGCCTCGGTGGCGACCTCCCCGGGTGGTTCCCCGGTGCCCGCCCAGTGCGGGATCAGGAGCGCGGCGACGGTCGCGAGCGCCGCCGCGAGGGCGACCCACCAGGGTGGCAGCGGGAAGGAGTGGCTCATGAGTGACGCACCTCCCTGCTGGTGGCGAGCATCCGGATGCCGCGCAGCGAACCGCTGGCAGCAGCCCAGAGCGGCCGCCATGGCCGGTGCAGGAACTGCCTGCGCCCACCACGGAGCAGCACCCGCCGCGCATACGCGGGCGTGAGGAGCGCCCAGCGGATGACATCGCGCTGGGACAGGTGGCGGGCCGCGAAGAGGAGGCGGTTGCGGCAGTTGTAGTAGTAGTACGTGGCTGACTTGGCGCGCCCGCGCGCCTGGGTTCCGCCGGCGTCGTGCACGATGCGCACGTCGTCGCGCACGACGAGGTGCCCGCCGGATTCGGTGCAGCGCCAGGAGAGGTCGATGTCTTCCCAGTAGAGGAAGTAGCGGTCGTCGAAGCCGCCGAGCCGCTGCCAGAGCGAGTCATGCACCGCGATGCAGGCGCCCGTGAGCCAACCGCCGGGCGCCGAGCTGTCAGCGCCGCGCGTGATGGTGACGCCGCGCTCGACGAGCACCGTGCCGCCCGAGAACCAGACCTCTCCAGAGGGGGTGAGGATGGTGGGGCAGATGAGGGCGTCGGGCTCGGCACCGGCGTGCTCCGCGAGGGCCGTGAGGGCCGCGGCATCCGCCACCGCGTCGGGATTGAGCATGACGTAGCGGCGAAAGCCGAACTGCCGAGCCTCGGCGATGCCCGCGTTGACGCCGGCTCCGAAGCCCAGGTTGGCCTGGGTCACGAGGCGCCAGCCGCGCTCAGCGCACAGCCAGCGCACGGCGTCGCGCTCGGCCGAGCTCGAGAAGTTGTCGACGATGATGATGCCGAAGGCCTTGCTGAGCGTGGTGTCGAGGTTGGCGCGGAGCAGTTCGTGGGAGCCGTAGTTCACGACGACCACGGCGGTGCGTTCGGGGGTCACGAGCGCACCCCCTTGCGTGGCAGCATCCGCACGATCGCGAGGACCTCGACGAGGTCCCGGCGCACGCGCGGGATCACGAGGGCCGCGAGCAGGTGCACCGCCGCGGCGGTGAGCGCGGCGGCGAGCAGTTGCAGTGCGAGGCCAAGCGCCGCCGTCGCGAGCACGACGCCCCAGGCGGATGCCGCGGCCACGGTCGCGAGCGCCAACGCCCGCGCCGCCCCGCCGAAGAGGGCGCGCGTGGGGATCGCGGTACGGCGCGACAACCACCACAGCGAGAGCGGCCATGCGAGTGCGGGGGCGAGTGCGAAGCCTGCCGCGACCCCGACGATGCCCCACTGCGAACCGATGACGATGCAGGCGATGCGGATGCCCGTGCTCACCATGGAGTAGCGGAAGAGGTCGCCCGTGAGCCCGCGGGAGAGGTAGACCCAGTAGCCGACGTAGGAGAGCGTCTGCAGGATGCCAGCCACCGCGAGGAGCGCGAGGATGGGCGCGGCCGCGAGCCAGGGCTCGCCGAGGAAGAGCAGGGTGAGGGGCTCGGCCGCGCCGACGACGATGCTGAGCCCCGCGATGAGCGTCCACGAGAGCGCGAGCTGGCCTCGCAGGAGGAAGGCCCCGTAGCGCTGCTCGTCGCCGTTGAGGCGGCTGAGCACGGGCAGCGCGACGGTCGTCGAGGGGGTGCGCAACTGCGTGAGGGGCACCATGAGCAGCTGGTAGCCGCGGTTGTAGATGCCGAGGTCGACGGCCCCGAAGCGGATGCCGATGATGACGCTGTCGAGGTTGTTGCCGGCGTAGTTCACGAGCTGGGTCGCCACGAGGTTCCAGCCGAAGCGGAGGAGGCCCCGCATGGGGGTGCCGCGCCGGGGGAGGCCGGGCAGCCAGCGCGCCACGGCCGCGAGCAGCACGAGGAAGACCACGGCCTGCAGCACCTGCTGGGCCACGAGGGCCCAGTATCCCCAGCCGGCCATGGCCGCGACGATGGCGCCGAGGAGTGCGGCGGCAGGCACGACGACCTCGATGACTGCGAGGGGGCCGAAGCGCATCCGGCGCACGAGGTCGGCGCGGTACTGCGTCGCCATGCCGTTGAGCAGGAAGGTGACCGCGAGCGCCCTCGCGATGGGTTCGAGGGCCGGCTCGCTGTAGAGCAGGGCGACGAGGGGCGCCGCGAGATACACGACGACGGCGAGCACGAGACCGATGCCGGAGTTGATCCACCAGAGGATGTCGCGCTGCCGGTCACTCAGCCGCTTCGCCTGGATCGCGGCCGAGGAGAGCCCGAAGTCGCGCAGGATCGTGCCGATGCCGATGATCGCGGCGACCATCGCGAAGAGCCCGTAGTCGGATGGCGCGAGCAGGCGGGCCAGCACCGAGACGGATGCCACCTGGATCACCATGCGCAGCAGCTGACCCCCCACCGTGGCACCCGCTCCCCGGGCGGCGCGGGTGCCGAGGCTCTCGCGGGCTGCGGTCGTCGCCGGCTCGGTCATGTGCGCGTCACCTCCCTCGACGGGGACGCCGCCGCGCGCGCCGCCCGCTCACGCAGCACGCGGGTGCGCGTTCCGCGGGCAGTGCGGAGGGTCTCGATGGGGTGTGCGAGCGCGAGACGGAGCAGCCCGAAGCCGGGGTAGCGGGGCGTGGGGCGTCCGGCGAGGCGGGCGCCGAGCATCCGCCCCAGCAGGAGGGTGCGCCTGCGCACCTGGAGGGGCTGCACGGCGGCCAGGTCACCGATGGCGAGGGGGCGCGCGTCGAGCACTCCTGCGGTGATTGCGCGGGCGATGACGTCGGCGCCGCGCCGCGTGCGGGCGATGAGTGCCGAGACGCCGTCCTGCTCGTCGAAGACGGGGTAGCCGCGCTCGTCGCTGTTCCAGAAGTCCGCCGCGGTGATGTCGGACTGTTCGCCCACACCGTCGGGGCACAGCTTGCAGCGCCACTGGGTCGCGGGGCCGAGGTGGGCGCCCCATGACTCGTCGTAGCTTGCGCTCACCTCGGTGCCCTCGAGGCTGACGGCGGTGAAGCGGCCCGGCCAGCCGCGGCCGCGATACCAGAGCTCGCGGAGGGGTGCGTGACGCGGGATGCCGAGCTGCTCGACGAGCGCGTCGGTCGCCTGCTGGCCGGGCGTGCCCGCGCAGAAGAAGGAGATGAGGAGGGGAGCCGGCCCATCGGTCGTGAGGCTGCGGATGGCCGAGACCTCGCACGGCTTGCCGACGACCGCGGCGGCCGGGTCGAGGGCGCCCCGTACGGCCGCGTTGGACGTGGGCGCGTAGCGGGATCCCGCGGAAGCGAGCGCCTCCTCGCGCGTCTGGAGGGTGAGGCTCACGGTGCGTCGCGGTTCCACGGGGTCGGCGCGCGCCCCCACCACGCTGGCTGCCTCGCCCTGCTCGAGCAGCCAGGCGGTGAGGGCCGTGATCGCGCCGCCGCTGCTGCCGCGGTGACGGATGTCGCGGTCCGCCGCGCTCGCGGCCCACGCCGCCACGACGGGACCCATGGTGGGGTGGCGAATCGCGCTCGCGGGCCGCGCGGCCGGCATCCGGCGACCGGGGCAGGCCGCGTCGAAGCGGTCCACAGCCGCGGCGGTGGCGGTGCCGGCGACACGACGCGGCCGCGCGAAGCCCTCCTCCGAGAGCTCCATGCGGATGCCGGCATCCAGCTGGGTGCACGCCCCGCAGCCCGAGCAGTTGCCCGAGCGCACGACCTCGTCGATCGCGGCGTCCAGGGTCCGTGCCGAGCGCTTTGCCATCACACGACCCCCACGAGCGCGCGTTCCGCGTCGGCGAAGGCGGCGCGCGCTCGCTCGGCCACGTGACCGGCGTCGCGCGCGAGGTCGTGGCATTCGAACATCCGAATCACCGCGTCGACGGGCTCTGGATCGCTGCGCAGGTCGACCGTCGCATACCACTCGAGGTCACCGAGGAGGGGCGCGAACTTGCGCGAGTAGGCGAGCGGGATCGCCGGCGTGCCCTGCGAGAGTGCGTTGAGGCATGCGTGCATGCGCGACGCGATCACGAGATTCGCGGATGCCACGACCTCCCGCACATCGTCGAGGGAGCCCGGCACAAGGGCCTCCGCCCCCAGCTCCCGGGCGAGCTCCCGCACGACCGGCACGTCGTTGTCGGCGGCGGGCGAATCGAGCACATGCGCCAGCAGGGCCACCTCGCGCCCCGTCGCCGTGAGGCGCTCGTGCAGCTCGCACACGGTCTCCCGGTAACGCGCGAAGTCGACGTGGGGGTTCGGATGCCACAGCAGCCCAGACACGTTGAGCACGACATCCCGTTCCCCCGCTCGCGGCAGGGCAGGCAATGCGAAGACGACGTCGCTGCTTCGCGCATCCACCGGTCGGCCATGGCGGGACGCGTACTCCGCGCTCGCCGAATCACGCGCGATCACGGCATCCGCCCGCGCGAGCGCGCGCCGACCCAGCCAGCGGCCGCGCCGCGAGGTGAAGGGACCGATCGTCTGGGGCCCCAGGACGACGGGCACGCCCGCGCGAGAGGCGCCCTCCGCGACCGCCGACATGATCGCCATCCGGCGGAGCCCGTAGCTGTCGGAGAAGCTGTCGCCCGAGCGCGTGTCGATCACGAGGTCGAAACCCGAGAGCCAGTCGGCCATGCCACGGCGACGCGTCACGTGCTCGCGAGCCAGCGAGCGCATCGAGCCGATGGGCAGTTGCGGGATGCGGTGGCCGAAGTTCTGGAAGGTCACCTCGGCGTGCGGCCACACCCGTCGCACGAGCGCCGCCGTGCCAGCGCCGAGCGCCCTCACGCCGAGGTTGGGGGACCGGTCATCGGCCCAGAGCACGAGCACGCGCATCCGTCACCACCTGCCCGTCGCGGTCGGGTGCATCTTGTGGTGCAGGGCGCGATGCAGCACACTGTGAAAACTTCTCGCGGACCGCCGCCGCGACCCAGGGATGCAGCCACTGGAGGGAACCCCGCCGCCATGAGCAGCCGAGAAACCTACCGCGACACCCTCGCCCGACTGCGCGCTGCCCAGAAGCCTGCGGCCCGCAGCGCGCCCGCCTACTCCCGCTTCGTCAACCGTCGGCTCGGCCGCTACCTCGCGGCGGGCGCCTACCAGCTGGGCCTGACGCCCAACGCCGTGACCGGAATCAGCGCCGTCTTCACCTTCACGGCGGTGGCCCTGCTCGCGCTCGTGCCGCCGAGCATCCCGCTCGGCATCGCCGTCGCGGTGCTGCTGCTGCTCGGCTACGCCTTCGACTCGGCCGATGGCCAGGTCGCCCGTCTGCGCGGGTCGAGCAGCCCCGCTGGCGAATGGCTCGACCACATGGTCGATGCCCTCAAGGTCTCGGCGATGCCGCTCGCCCTCGCGATCGGGTTCTCCCGCTTCGATGTCGTCGACGAGTTGTGGCTGCTCGTGCCCCTCGCCTCGGCCGCGGTCTCGGCCGTGCTCTTCTTCGGCATGATCCTGACCGAGCAGCTGCGCCGACAGCGCGGCACCGCCTCCCTCGCGAGCGACGCCCCAGGCAGCCCGTCGTGGGTGCGCGCCGTTCTCGTGCTGCCCATGGACTACGGGGTGTTGTGCCTCTCGTTCCTCGTGCTCGGCATCGTGCCGCTCTTCGTCACGATCTACACCCTGATCGTTGCCGCGACGACGCTGTTCCTGCTGGCAGCATCCGCCAAGTGGTTCCGCGAGATGAAGTCGCTGGGTGCCCCCAGCCCCACCGTCGTGAACGACTGAGACAAGGAGAGCGCGCATGAACGCGAAGAGCTGGTGGTTCGTCGCCGGTGGCGTGATCGTCGCCGCCATCATCGTCGCGGTCATCGCGCTGACGGTCACGAACGACACCGCCCCGTCGACCCCGGCGCCCGGAGCATCCGCGAGCGCGACTCCGTCTCCGGCCCCGAGCACGGATGCCACGGCCTCACCCTCCGCGCCGGCCGACGACGCTCCGCCGGCAGACGCACCCGTGCCCATCGGGGAGGAGGCGACAGCGGATGACGGGGTCACGGCCGTCGTCACGGCTGTCACATCCTTCACCGCGGCGGGCGGGGGCGTGGGCGAGGTGGGCGGCGACGCCGTGCGCGTCGACGTGACCCTCACCAACACGGCGGACGCGGCGCAGTCACTCAGCGCGGTCGTCGTCAACCTTGCGTACGGGGCCGAGGCGACACCGGGTTCACCCATCTTCTACGATCCTTCCGTCAAGGAGTTCAACGGCGAGCTGGCACCGGGCGAATCACGCAGCGGAAGCTACGTCTTCAGGGTGCCGAGCGAGGAGCAGGGGTCGATCACGATCGAGGTGAGTCACACGCCCGCCTCCCCGCCCTTCGTCTTCGCGAAGTAGCCGAAGACTCCGGCGGGGCGTCGCTCAGGGGTGCCCGCCCCGGTGTCGGCATCCGCCTCGTCCCGGGGCTCGGCGAGTGAGTCTCGCGCCGCCGTTGCATCGTGCTTCGGCGTGTGGTCGCGATGGGTGCTGCCGGGTGCGTCAGCCGCCTGGGCGCGGTTGAGCACGACGCCCAGCACGGATGCCCCCACGCCGTTGAGCTCGTCCAGCGCCGCGAGCACGTGCCTCCCCTTCGCGTGGCGCGCGTCGACCACGAGCACGACGGCGTCCGCCGCGGGGTCCGAGGCCGTCGCAAGAGTCAGCGCCGCCGCGTCGCTCGCGACGGGAGGGGTGTCGACCAGCACAATGCTGCCCGAGGTGCGAGACTCGTCGATGGCATGCCGCAGGCCGTGCGTCTCGCCGCTCGCGATCTCGCTGCCAGCGGCATCCGGCAGCCCCACGACACGGCCGCCGAGCGCCTCCGCGAGCCCACGGGCCAGAGCACTCGTGCCACCGCGGGACGTTGCGGAGGTGAGGAGCACGACGCTGCCGCCCTCGGGCCCCTCGGTAGCACGGCTGCTGGGTGCGTCAGCGTCGAGGGCATGGCGCAGTCGCGCGGCGAGCCTGGCAAGGGAATCGGGCGACGGCACGTCGCCGTGACCGTTCCGCACCGCGCCGATCACGGGAACGGGCGCGATCGAACTGAGGTCGGACCGCGTGCGGATGCGCGTGTCAGTGCTGTTGCGCCAGAACGCCAGCACGATCCCCGCGAGGAGCCCGGCCAAGCCCCCCGCCGCGATGTTGAGGGCCGTGTTGGGTGAACTCGGCCGGCTCGGGGCATCCGCCGAGTCGATCGTCGACACCGAGTAGAGGGGCCCCAACTCGTCGTCGACGGGCGCCGTGGCGGTCACGTACTCGCGCACCTCGGCCGCGATCGCATTGGCGATGGCGGCAGCCTCGCCGGCCGAGGGGTGCGTCGCCGAGATCCGCAGCACCGAGGTGCCGGGTGGTGTGCTCACCTCGAGGCGCCCAGCGAGGCGGGCAACCGAGTCGTCGAGCCCGAGCTCCCGGCGCACGGGGTCGAGGATGGTCTCGGATGTCGCTAGCTCGGCGAAGGTCGGCACCTGCGTGAGCGTGTAGGCCGCGCCCTGGTTGGCGTCGGTGGCGCTGCCGCTGTAACCGAGACCGAAGAGGAGGCTCGACTGGGCGGTGTAGCTCGGTGTGGCCGTCATCGACAGGGCGAGGGCGGCGGCAGCGCCGAGCGCTGCGGCTCCGGCTGGGATCCACCAGTGACGGCGGACCTGTGTTGCAGTGATCATCGGGAGGTGCCTTTCTTCGCGTCAACGGCCGGGATCGGTCGGTGCGAGCGGGGTGGGACCGACTCGCTGGGGGAGGGGAGGTGGAGCGGGGCATGCGTATCGGGCGCCCGTGCGTGCGGGCGTGCGGCCAGTTGCGTCGCGACAGCGAGGCCGACCATGAACCAGGTGAGGATCGCGTACTGGGTGATGAGCGCCGTGGTCGCGAAGGCGGGCACCTGGGCCACGACCGCGATCGTGGCCGGGGTGGCCCTCCCGCTCGCCACGAGCACGATGCCCGCGACGATCAGTGCGGTCGCGAGGCCGAGGGGAAGCACCCCGTAGCGGAGCCCGAGCAGGATGAGCGCGCTGTCGATCGAGGTGAACTCGCCGAACCACGCGGTGCCGTCGGGGGAGCGGTGGAAGGCCGGTGACTGCCCGAGCACCTGCATCTCTGAGACGAGGGCGATCAGGTCACCCCGGTAGTCGGCGCTTCCTTCGGCCTCCGAGCCCGCGAGCTCGAACACGCGATCGACGAAGGGCGCCAGCGCCGCTGCGACGACGGCGCCCGCGACCGCTACGATGGCGGCGAAGCGCCGGCTCACGACATCCCGGGCGAACACGAGCGTGAGCACGAGGGCGATCGCGGCACACGCCATGGCGGTGCGGCTGAGGGTCAGGACCGTGGCGGTCAGCACGAGCACGAGCATCACCGCTCGGATCCAGGGTCGCAGCGGGGCGGCCAGCACGAGTGGCACGGCGAGCGCGAGACTCGTGCCGAGCGCGATCGAATGCCCGAACGCGCCCTCGACCCTCAGCACCCCGCCCCGCTCCTGGAGCGTGCCCCACGTGTCATAGAGGGCGCCGGGGGCTGAGAAGCCGACGAAGGGGTTGGTGGCAGTCGCGAACTCGAGGAGGGCGAGCAGTGAGACCCCCGTGAAGGCGAGCGCCATGACGAGGTAGATCCGAGGCACCGCGATGCGGGATGCCACGACGCGGCCCAGCAGGTAGCCGAGACCCCAGTGGCCGAGGAGCACGACGCCGCTCGTGAGCGACGCCTCGCCGAGCAGCGAGGCCGCGAAGTAGCAGGCGACGATGACCCCGACGACGGCGTCGGCGAGGCTCAGGCGGGGACGGCGGAGAGGGAGCAGCGCCGTCACGAGCAAGACGGTGAAGAGGGCCGAGATCGACCAATCGATGCCGAGACGGATGCCGAACCAGTAGGGCACGAGGCACACGATCGCGACCCACAGGCTGAAGCCCGCATTCGGGTAGCGGCGCACCGCGAGGAAGGCGAGCGCGCCCAGGCCCCCGAGCAGCGCGAGCCGCAGCAGGGGGTCGATGAGCCCGAACGCGCCGCTCACCTCAGGCTCCGTTCGGGGTGGCGCAACGCGGGCCGCAGGGGGTCGGTCGCCAGTCCCGGGGCGCGATGGTCGATGGGGCCCGAGAGTCCATCGACCGCCGTCTCAAAGGTCAGGCGGTCAGCCGCGAGGTGTTCCGCGAGGCGCACGAAGCTCGAGAAGTGCGGGCCGATGAGGTATCCGGATGCCGCGAGCAGGTACAGGTCCACGATCGACGACATGACCCCCTCGACGGAGTTGTAGGGTCCCTTGTCGCTCTGGGCGACGCATCCGGGGATCGTCTGCATGACGTGCGCCTGCACATCCGGCCGGTCGCAGGAGAGGTAGAAGGTCACCTCGGGGTCCGCCGAGCGGATCTCCTGCATACGGCCCAGGAACCACTCGACCGGCGAGGCCTGGAGCGTCTTGGCATGCGACACCTGGTGCGCGCGGATCATGACGCCCACGTAGTGCCGGCCCCGCAGGCGCTCGTCGAAGAGCCGCTCGACGCGCTCCGCGATCGGCGCGGCAGGCCGGAGCCCGCGGAATCGCTCCTGCCACGGACTGGCCTCGGGCGGCAACTGGAGCGGGCTGCCCGTGCGGATCTGCCAGAGCCACTCGCGACGCTTTGCGTCGTCCAGCCAGTCGAGCTTCTCGTCGACGTAGGGAAACACCTTGGCAAGCGCACGCGAGACCGCACGGGACACGACGGGGGCCCGGAAGTCCCACAGCTGCGAGAAGCTCGGTCCGAAGAGCCGGCCCGTGGGCCAGACGTAGGCGAAGGCGCGTCCCTCGAGCTCAGCAAGGCTCTGCGCGCCGAGCACGACGCGCACCCGGTTGCCGAGCCCCGAGTCGTAACCGTTGTAGGCGATGATGCCGGGGCGCAGCATCCGTTCGCCGGTGCGTGCGTTCATGCCGACACCGCCCCCCTGTAGTGTGGGGCCACTTCACGCGGATCGCGAGGGATGCTCCGGCCACCACGATAGGAAGGGGCGCCATGACACGGGCAGGCCACAGCCGCGACAGGCTCGTCGTGCTGCAGTCGATCAAGGCGCTGCGCGACACGACCAACCCCTACCTCGTGCAGCTCGTACGCTCGCTCGAGGGGGAGGCCGAGGTGCAGTTGTTCTCGTGGCGCCGCGCGCTCTTCGGCCGCTGGGACGTGCTGCACGTGCACTGGCCCGAGCTGCTCTTCCTGCGTGAGAGCCGGGCACGCACGATCGTCGGCGCCGCCCTGTGCACGGTGCTCGTGCTGCGGATGCGTCTGACGCGGCGTGCACTCGTGCGCACCGCCCACAACATCGCCCCGCACGACCACCGCGGAGTGCTCATCGATGCGGTGCTGGGCCTGCTCGACCGCGCCACGACCCGCTGGCTGCTGCTGAACGACTCGACGCCGGTTCCCGATGGCGCAGCGCGCGAGGTCATCCCGCACGGCCACTACGTCGACTGGTACGCCCGGCACAGCGTGCCGAGTCCCGTGCCGCGGCGCGTGCTCTGTTTCGGGCTCATCCGCGCCTACAAGAACGTGCCCGCCCTCGTGCATGCCTTCACCGGCATGGAGGATGCGACGTCGAGCCTCCATGTCGTCGGGCGACCCGATCCTGCCCGTCTCGCGGAGGAACTCCGCGACGCTGCGAGTGGCGACGACCGCGTCACCCTCTCGTTCGGCTACGCCGACGACGAGCGACTCGTCCGGGAGATGGGAGAGGCGTCGCTCGTGGCGCTGCCCTACCGCGACCTGCACAACTCGGGTGCGCTCCTGCTGGCGCTCTCCTTCGGCCGACCCGTGCTCGTCCCCGAGAACGGACCGACCGCGGCACTCGCCGCCGAGGTCGGCGAGGCGTGGGTTCGCCGCTACACGGGTGAGCTCACGGCGGAGGTGCTGCGGGCTGCGCTTGCCGAGGGAGTGCCGGCCGGCACCCCGGATCTCTCCCGGCGTGACTGGGCCACGCTGGGTGCCGCACACCTCGGCGCCTACCGCAGTGCCCTGTCCCAGTTGCGTCATGAGCGGCGATACTCGGAGTAGACGTGGCCCCAGGCTCCCGAGAGCATCCCGCTGCCACGCTTGAGCCTGCGCAGGCCCCGCGCCTGCAGGTGCTGCGCGCGCGTCACCTCTCCCATCACGCGCAGCGATCCGCCCGAGGCGAGTCGAGCGAGCCCCTCCGCCGTGAGACGCAGGCGCGTCGTGGTGCGCTCGAGCGGTGTTCGCGCGAGACGGATGCTCGTGCGGCTCCAGGAGTTGCCGCTGCGGAACGCGCGTCCCAGCACCCAGTCGCGACTGAGACGTGTGGGCGGCACGACGTCGTGGACGATCGCCTCGTCACACCACAGCAGCCGGCCGCCGGTGTGCACGAGCTGACGGGTGAAGAGCGTGTCTGAACCGCCCGAGATGCCGAAGTCGGGGTCGAAGCGGAGTGCACCGACCGCCCGCACGTCGAGCAGCAGGTTGTTGGTCGCCGCGACCGTCACGGCCGTTCCCGTGGGAAGGCGGCGTCGTTCGAAGAACTGCCCCGCGTTGATGAACTCCTCCGGCTCATGCGCGTATCGCGAGATGACGGGACCGACGACGCCAGCGGGCCGGTGCGTGCGGTACACCCGCAGCAGGCTCTCGAGCCATCCCGCAGTCGGTCGCTCGTCGTCGTCGATGTAGACGAGCACATCATCGCCCTGCGCGGCGTCGAGCGCGCGGTTGCGTGCGGCCGAGATGCCTGGGACAGGCTCGTGCAGGTACTCGATGCCGCGCTCGGCATATGCGCGCACGGCCGAGGCAGCGCCGGCATCCGGATCGTTGTCGACGACCAGGATACGCACCCCTTCCCGTGACGCATCTGCTTGCTCGAGGAGGAGCGGAAGCAGGGCCGTGAGGTCGTCATTCCGCCGGTAGGTGAGCACGGCGATCGCGACGCGGAGGGCAGTGGTCATGGCCGTCCTCCCGCCAGCACTGGCTCCTGGCTGCGGTCGGCAGCCCAGGCGCGCGGGCGGAGTGACAGCACGGCATCCACGACCCTGCGGCGGTATGTGGCGGGCGAATGCCGTTCCTCGGCGAGGGCGACATCCTTCCATGCCGCAGAGCGCATGTAGTGCCAGTTCGAGGCCATCTCGATGAGGCAGTCGGCGAGGGCCTCGGCGTCTCCCGCCGGAACCGTGCGCGAGGCCCGGTAACCGGCGGTCGCCTCCAGGAGGCCACTCGTCGCGCTCGCGATGACGGGCCGGCCGCACAGGATCGCCTCGACGGCCGTGTTGCCGAAGGGCTCGTCTGCTCGCGATGGCACCACGACGACATCCGAACTCTCCACGTGCTGCCACACGGACGGCACGAATCCGTGGAAACGCACCCATGGTTCGAGCCCGAGCAGGCGCACCTCGTCGCGCAACTCCTTCTCGTACCACTCGTACCCGGTGAAGACGGTGCCCATGAGGTCCAGCCGCGCCGGCACACCGTGCCGGTGCAGGATCGACAGCGCCTCGACGGCGACATCGACGCCCTTGCGCGGTGAGAGTCGACCGACATAGGCGATGCGGAGGGGCGTGTCGAGAGCCTGCCGCGCCTGTTGCCGCGAGTCCGGCCCGGGCACGCCGTTGTAGATGACGCTCGCCCTGCGGCCCAGCGAGGGGAATGACCCCGCGATTACGCCCACGCTGAAGCGGCTGTTGGCCACGACCTCGTCGGCGAACAGCAGCGGGGCCGCGATCGCGGCACGCACGGCGGCGGATGCGGATGCCTCGCCCTCGTGCACGTGGCACAGCACCCCGATGCGACGAACCTTCGCGAGCGCGATCCACAGCGGCACCGTCAGCGTGCTGACATAGATGCGGTTGGGTCGTACCCGGGTGATCAGCCGCCAGCCATCCGCGAGTCCGCCAACCGTCGCCGCGAGGAACGCCGCGAAACCCCTCGGGGTGAGGGCGCTCTTTCGCAGCACGGGGCTGCGGCAGATCGTGACATCCGCCCCCAGGTCGCGAAGTGCGGGCGAGAGCGGGCCATCGCACGGAAGCGCGACAGCGACGCGCGCACCCGAGTCGAGGAGGCCCCGCACGCTCTCGAGCAGCATGCGGTCGGAGCCGTAGAGCTCCGCGCTCGGATGTGCGACGAGCACCGTGCCCGCCCGCAGGGCCGTCGCGCCGGGCGCCAGGCGGGTCATGGCGCCGTTCCCACCACGAGGTCGTCGAAGCGGGTGATGGACGGGCCGTTGGTCGTCGAACCGGCCATGTAGGTCTCGAGCGCGACGGCGCCTGCCGACTGCAGCGCTGCCGTTGCACTCGTTGCGCTGACCTGCCAGCCGCTCGGTTCAGCGGCTCCGTCCTTCCACACGGAGGCGCGGATGGTCGTCGGCGAGCTGCCGAAGACCTGCAGGTGCACCTGCAGCCGCTCTCCGGCCGTGTACGTGACGTCGGGCAGGGTCACCGACTGGAGCACGGTGCCGCCCTCCGTCACCTGCAGCATGATCTGACCGGTCGCGAGGAGACGAATCCTCGCGCGGTAGTCGCCCGCCTCGAACTGCCGGCCGATGACGGAGACGTAGGCGCCGCCGCCGGTCGGGGGAGTGTCGAGGCTGAGAGCGACCCGCACATCCACGTCCGCCGCGCTCACGCTCGCGAGGGATGCGCGCCGCGTGCTGCCGGCCGGTGTCGACATGACACCGGTACCGGCCTCGACCGAGTAGTTCGACGCCGGGCCGATGAGCGCCCATGCGCCGCCGAGGTCGGCGGAACCCCACGCCCCCGGTGACGTGCGCTCGAACGCGTCGGCCGCGACATCCGCCCCCGTGGGGGGAGGTGCCGAGACCGTGACCGGCTGCGTGATTGAGGTGATCGCTCCCTCGTCGTCGGTCACCGTGAGGGTCACGTTGTAGGTGCCCGCGGCGGCGTAGGTGCGCGACGCCGTGACACCGGAGGCGGTCGTGCCGTCCCCGAAGTTCCACGCCCAGGCGGAGATCGCGCCGTCACTGTCGCTCGAACCACTGCCGTCGAACGAGGCGGCGAGGTCGCTCGTGCTCGCGGTGAAGGCCGCGACGGGCGCCACATTGCCGGGAGGCGGCGGTGCCGACGTCGGGGTCACGAGCAGGTCATCGAAGCGGGTCGTGATCGGACCGTTGGTCGCGGAACCCGAGATGAAGCTCTCGAGCGCGATGTTGCCCGCCGTCTGCAGGCCGGCCGTCGAGCTCGTCACGCTCGCCTGCCATGCGGCCGGTTCGGCTGCGGATGCCGGCCAGAGCTTCGCCTGGATCGTCGTGGGAGAGGTGCCCGTCACCTGCAGGCGCAGGTTGTATGCGGCATCCGCCGTGTGGCTCAGGCCGGGGACGGTGAGCGACTGCAGGGTCGTGCCGCCCTGGGTGAGCTGCAGCAGGACATCACCGCTTGCGAGCAGCCGCACGCGTGCGCGGTAGTCGAGTGAGCCCACCTGTCGGCCGATCGCCGAGAGGTACTCGCCGCCGCCCGTGAGCGCCTTGTCGGTCGAGAAGCGCAGCCGGAGGTCGACGTCATCCGAGGTGGCGCCCGGGAGGGACACCCGGAGCGTCTGGCCCGCGGCCACCGTCATCAGTCCGGCGCTGCCCGAGACCGTGTAGCGCGATGCGGCGCCGACCAGGCTCCAGTCTCCGCCCAGGTCGGCGGTGCCCCATCCGGAGGACGAGGTGCGCGTGAAGCTGTCGGCCGCGATGCCGACGGGCGGCTCCGGCGGTTCGGTCGCCTCGACCGTCACGCTCGTCGAGTCGCTCGCGCCGCCGTTGTCGGTCACCGTGAGGGTCACGGTGTAGCTGCCCGCCTCGGCGTAACTGTGCGAAGCGGTTACGCCCGTGGCGGTGTTGCCGTCACCGAAGTCCCACGCGTATCCGGCGATCGTGCCGTCGCTGTCGGAGGACGCCGAGGCATCGACGCTCAGGTCGAGGTTCGACACGGTCTCGGTGAAGGCGGCCGCAGGTGCGGCGTTGGGCGGTGCCCCCGTCGTGCCAAGCGCGTAACGGGCAGCGACCGTCGAGCCATCGAGGGCCGTCGAGTAGACGGCGACCTCATCGATGAGGCCCGTGAAGTAGGGGCTCGACGAACCCCAGGTGTTGTCGCCTCCGATCTTCCAGTGGCCCGTGTAGTCCTGCGCCTGGGTCTGCGGATGCGAGCCCACGAGCACGCCGTCGACGTACAGCTGCATGCCCGCACTCGACTGCGTTGCGACCGCGTAGTGCCACGCGCCGTCGTTGTAGGAGCTCGACGTCGTGATGGTGTTGGCGGATCCCGTCCACGTGCCGAAGACCAGGAGGCCGTCATCCTGCATATAGAGGTGGCGGTCGTAGTTGCTCGACAGGCCGTTGCGCTGGTCACCGAAGCCGATGATCTTGCCGCCCGTTTCGCTCGAGGTCTGGAACCACGCCTCGAGGGAGTAGGTGCGCGGGTTGGCGAACGCCTTGTTGCTGCCGATCACGGTATTGCCCGTGAAGCCCACCGCCTCGTCGTCACCGTCGTCGAGCGCGCCGGGCTGGCCGAGCGTCGCGGTGCCCGAATAGGTACCGGGCGTGTTCTGCATGCCCGAGTCGGCGGCCGTCGTGGCCGTGTCATCGGCGAGACGCCAGTAGAGCGTGGGGTCGTCGTTGTAGACCGACTGGCCGTAGGCGTCGGCCGGGGCGGGAGGCAGGGGAGAGGTGTTGCCCGCCGCGACGAAGTGGCTCACGACCTGCTGCCGGGAGAGCACGGTCGGGTAGACCGCAACCTCGTCGATGTCGCCGTTGAGGTAGTCGCTCGAGGGGCGCGAGGGCCAGCCACTCAGGTTGTCGCCGCCGACCCGCCACACGCCATTGAACTCCTGCCCGCTCGTGACATCGTCACGAGTGGCGACGAGCATCCCGTCGACGTGCAGGCGCATGCCGTTGGCGCCGAGGGACGCCGTGATGTGGTGCCACTGCCCGTCGTTGAACGACTGGCTCGAGTTGACCGTGCGGACGCCGCCCGGGTGCACGCCGAACCAGACGCGGCCGGAGTTGTCCATGTAGACGTGCCGGTCATAGGAGCCCGAGTTGCCGGTCGTGCGGTCACCGAAGCCGATGATCTTGCCGCCCCGGTTGGAGGTCGTCTTGACCCATGCCTCGAGGGTGAAGGCCGACGGTGCGGGCGCGGCGGACTGCGTGCTGCCGAAGCCATTCGAGGTGCCGCTCAGGTCGATCGCGGCACTCTCGCTGATGATGCCGTCCGCACCCCTCGCAGCTCCCGCCGCCAGGGTCAGGTCCTGTGCCCCGGCGTGGTCGTATGCGGTCGTGCCCGAGTCCTCGTCGAGCGGCCAGTAGGAGAGTGGTGCATCTGTCAGCACAGCCTGCGTGTAGTCGTTGCCGGCATTCTCCGTGGCGACATCCACCCAGATGGCGGCCCTGCTCGCCCAGTTCTCGAAGGCGTCGTAGGAGTGCACCCGATACAGGTGTCGCGCACCGGGGGTGAGCCCCGTGTCGGTGAAGGTCATGATCGGCCTGGTCCACTCGTTGGAGGGCTGCGTGACGGTGTGCACGACGGCGCCGTCGCGTGTCACCTCGTAGCGGATGTTCTCGTTGTCACGGTCGTGGGTCGCCTGCCACGAGACCCTCACCTCGCCGGCCTTGAACGAGATCACGTTGGGAGTGAGCCCCACATTGGACTGCGGGCCGACGTCGTTGGGGGCGATATCGGCGGTCGCGAAGCGCACGAGGCCCTGCTGGGCGACACCGTTGACGACCGTGAACTCGCCGCCCTGCACGATGTAGTTGCCGTTGCCCGTGATGTGCCACGGCCCCTGGTTCTGCCCTGTGAAGGAACCCGCGTTGATCGTCGGGTACCAGTGCAGGAGGCTCGGGCGCGGGTGCCCCTCGAAGTTGAAGTAGCCGTGCGGGTCGCGGGTGATGGTGCCCGTCGCGGCCTTCGTGGTGGCGATGGCGCGGTAGAACGTCCAGGGCTCCGTCTGCGGGAAGCCGCCGATATTGCCGCAGTAGTGCGCGTGGCCCACCGAGTAGACGACATCGCCCACTGGGTAGACCGAGTGCGTGTCGCCGTGGCAATCATTGAGCCAGATGATCTCGCCCGTCGCTGGGTTCGCCGAGAAACTGCCCTCAAGGTTGCCGTCGTTGCGACCCCACGCCCACGCGGTGCCGTACACCGCATCATCCGTCGCATAGAGGCTCGTGAAGGCGGCGTTGGAGCCGGAGGCGTAGATCGTGTTGTTGATGGCCCACGGCAGCACAGCGCCCGTGACCGGATGCACGGCCGCAAGCCCGCGGATGGCGGTGCCCCCGAGCGCGGCGAACTTGCCGCCGACGACGACCTTCGAACCGTCCTTCGTGAGCGTGATCGCATTGACGGCGCTCTCGGCATTGGGGTTGAAGGCAAGCGTGGAGCCGTCGGCCGCGCTCACGGCCGCGATGCGGTTGCGGGCCACGCCATTGACGGTCGTGAAGTTGCCGCCCAGATAGACGGTGGAAGCAGTCGCGTGGACGGCTCGACCCTGGCTGCCGAGGATGGGCCGCCAGGACGTGATGAGTGCGCCTGTCGCGGTGTCGAAGGCGGCCGCCCGGGAGAGACCCGTGCCGTTCACATTCGTGAAGTCGCCGACCGCGTAGATGCGCGAACCATCCGGCGCTGCCGTCAGCGCAAGCACCTGGCCGTTGAGCGTCGGGTTGAAGCCGCTGATGAGCGCGCCCGTCGTCAGGTTGTAGGCGAGCAGGTGCGTGCGTGGCACCTCGTTGGTGCCGGGGGCCGCCCCGGCTGGCCGTGCCGCCGTGAAGTCGCCGCCCACATAGACGGTGTTGCCGACGATGACCTGCGACCAGGCGACCCCGTTGATCTGGGTCGTCGGCAAGCCGTCGGCCGTGACCGTCGGCGAGACCGCGGGATCCGCCGGCGCCGAGTCTGCGACGGCCGGACTCGCCTGCACCAGCACGCCCGCCGCGAGCACGAAGGCGAGGGCCATCGCAACGACGCGAGACCTGGCGGCGGAGGAGCGGGGCATGGTGATCATGGCAACCTCGGGATCGAATGGGAGGGACGCGGTGCACGGAGGGGAGAAGAGGCGCGAATCGTGTAGCCCGAGGCGAGGCGGAGCCCCAGTTCCTCGTAGCCACGACTCACGGCGTCCCAGTTGTAGAGACGTTGGGCCCGTCGCTGAAGGCGCCGCCCGAGCGCCACATGGCGTTCGGGCTCACTCTCAACGTCATCGAAATGGCGCGACAGTGCTGAGGCTGAACCGAAGTAGGCAGCCTCCTCACCGAGCACCTCCCGATTGAAATCGATGTCGTACGCGAGCACGGAAGTCCCACCTCCCATGGCGCGCAACAGCGACGGGTTGGTACCCCCGACCGAATGTCCATGGACATAGGCGAGGGCGTTTGCGTACAGCTCGTCGAGCTGCAACTGGTCGTAGACGCCGCCGAGCAGCCGGATGCGAGCATCCGACTCCGCGACCTGGCGAATCTTCTGCGTGTAGGCCGCCGCATACGGGGCGCTGCCCACGACCACGAGCGGCAGTTCCGCCGAACTCCGGTGGTAGGCATCGACGATGACGTCGACGTGGTTCTCGGGCTCGAAGCGGGCCACGACGAGGTGATAGCGCTTGGGTTCGAGGCCGAGGGGGCGGATGCGATCGTGCCCGGCATCGTCCTGCACCGCGGCCCCATAGGTGAGCAGCTCGGTCGGGGCAGCGAAGTTCGCGGCGTAGTAGTCGGAGATGCCACGGGCATCCGCGATCAAGGCGTCGGCCCAATCGACCGCGAGCCGCTCGACCAGCCGGTAGTAGCGCCGGCCGAGGCCGTTCCACTTGGCGCGCTTCCACTCCAGCCCGTCGACGTGCACGGCGGTGGGGACGCCGAGCGCGCGGAGCCAGGGAACGAAGGGGGCGTTCGCGGCATTGAAGACGAACGCGACATCCGGCCGACGCCGGAAGGTCGCGTGGGCGACCGAGAGCGCGGTGTGGCTGAGCGTCTCGCCCACCTTGACCTTGACGGCGGGCAGGTGCACCAGCTGCATGCCGCGGTGGCGCCGGAGCGAGGCATCCGCGTTCCTGCAGTAGACCGTGACCTCGTGGCCGGCCTCGACGAGTCGTGCGCCGATCTCCTCAACCGCTGTCTCGAAGCCGCCGTACGCGGCGGGCACGCCTCGGGTGCCGATCATCGCGAACGAGAGCCGGGGCGGGGAGATGTGCGGCGCGTTCATCAGTAGGCCCCGACCGGGTGGCTCACCTGTCGGAGGGTGCGCCACATGATGACGATGTCGCCGACGAGCGACCAGTTCTCGACGTAGTAGAGGTCGAGCTTGACGCTCTCCTCCCAGCTGAGGTCGGAGCGGCCGTTGATCTGCCACATACCCGTGAGGCCGGGGCGGATGTAGAGCCGCCGGTGCACGTGGTCCTCGTAGTTCTCGACCTCGCGCGGCAGGGGCGGGCGGGGGCCGACGACGCTCATGTCGCCGACGAGGATGTTCCAGAGCTGGGGGAGCTCGTCGAGGGAGTGGCGCCGCAGCATCCGTCCCACCCGCGTCACGCGCGGATCGTTGCGCATCTTGAAGAGCACGCCCTTGCCCTCGTTGTGGTCGAGGAGGCCCGTGAGGTCATCGCTCGCGCTCGTCACCATCGTGCGGAACTTCCACATCGTGAACCGGCGGCCGTCGCGGCCCACGCGCTCCTGCGAGAAGAGGGCCGGCCCTGGGCTGTCGAGTCGCACCGCGAGGGCGATGACGGCGAAGACGGGCGCGAGCACGAGGAGCGCGACGCCCGAGACCGCGACATCGAAGGCCCGCTTGAGCACATGGCGGCCGCCCTCGAACTGCGGGATCTCCACGTGGATGAGGGGCAGCCCCTCCATGGGGCGCAGGTGGATGCGGGGGCCCGCGACATTCGCGAGGCTCGTTGCGAGCACCAGGTCGGTGGCGGTGCCCTCCAGCTGCCAGGAGAGGTCACGGATGAAGTCGGGCCGACCGGGCGGCGGCCCGGCGACCACGACCGAGTCGGCGCCCAGTTCGGCCGCCGTGGCCGCCACGGAGTCGAGGTCGGTGCTCGTGGGGAGCCCGGCAAGCTGTGCGGCAAGAGGTTCAGACCCCGCGGCGTCGACCACGGCACCAACGACCGCGTATGCAGCCGTCGAGGCCCGCTCGATCTGCTTCGCGACATAGGTGACATCGCTCCGGTTTCCGACCACGAGGACCCTAGAGAGGCAGTGGCCTTCACGCCCGCGACTGATGAGCCACCTTCGCCACGACCAGCGACCGAGTACGAGCGCGACGAGGCCGAGGGGGAAGGCGACGAGGAATGGAGGGGCGATGGGGCCGACACCCGCGACGACGAATGCGATCGCGAGCAGGCCGATCACGAGGGTGCTCGCGCTCACGACCCGCTTGTATTCGGTGACCCCGACGCTCAGGATGCGGCAATCCCGCGTGCGGAAGATGCTGAGCACCGTGAACCACAGCAGCGCGATGCCAGCCGCGATCAACCAGTGCGCCGCGATCTCGGCGGGACTCCACGATGACTGGGTGCTCCAGGCGATGAAGGGCCCGCTGACCGCGAGGCAGATGATGAGCGTGTCGCTCAGGAGGAGACGCTGTCGGTAGCGGCGCGCCCACGCGGGTCCTGATTCCGCAGCTGGCGCATCGGATGTGACGGGCTCGACGAGTCGCAGCGCGTTGCGTGGGTGGGCAGAGAGCGGTCGACTCGAGGTTCCGAGGCTCACTCCTGAATGGGTCATCGGGAAGTCCTCCTGCAGGCACGGGAAGCACAGGTGGGGGGCACCCGCGGGCATGCGGGTACCACGATCAGGACGTCGTTGCCGCAGATCGCTACGGGGCGCAGGGCACAGCGGTGCAATGCCGCACGAAATGACGGCGAGCACGCACTGTCAGCAGCGCGGCGCGGTGTGCGCTGGCGCTGTACGGGTGCAGCGGGGGCTGCGACGGGGTTTCGCGTCGCCGTGGGAAGCGACGCGGTGTTCGGGTCAAGCTGGGCAGCCGGCATGCGGCGATCGCTGCGGGAACAACGATTGAGGGTCCGATGTCATGGTGCTGGCCGGCGACCGGCCCGACATCGGACTCCTGGGACTGCGTTCCTCCTCGGGGGAGAAGGAATGGTGCTGGGTGCGGGGCCGCGAGCGGGAACTGGTGACCCCCATCCACGTGCCCCCCGGAAAGGGGGAGGTGAATGATTTGCTTACAGTAGCGTGGTCACCGACAGGTCCGTACCCCCCCTTTCGGGGGTGATATTTCAATGGGTGGGAATCGCTTGCGGGGGTAGCGTCTGCCCCATGACCTTCAATGACAACGCGCGAAGCGGAGGGCCTCGGGCCAGCAAACGAGGGCGAGGCGCGGCGATCGCCGGTGGCGGCGGCATCGTGGGCCTGATTGCCGTCTTCCTGATCGCCCAGTTCACCGGCGTCGACGTGAGCGGCTTTCTCGGGCAGGGCCAGACTTCCTCGGGTCCCGTGAGCGTCGTCGAGGACTGCGAGACGGGTGCCGATGCCAACGAGAGCACCGAGTGCCGCGCAGATTTCGCCGCCCAGTCGATCGAGGCCTTCTGGGAGGGGGAGCTCGGCGCCTCCTACCGCCCGCCGGGCTATGTCTTCTTCGAAGCCCAGACGAACACCGGATGCGGCGGCGCGACGAGTGCCGTCGGCCCCTTCTACTGCCCCGCCGACGAGACCGTGTACCTTGACCTGTCGTTCTACAACGAACTGCAGTCGACCTTCGGAGCCGAGGGTGGACCGCTCGCGGAGATGTATGTCATCGCGCACGAGTGGGGACACCACATCCAGAATGTCACCGGCACCATGGGCCAGATCCAGCGCGGCGACGCCGGGCCGACATCCGATTCAGTGCGCCTCGAACTGCAGGCGGATTGCTACGCGGGAGCGTGGGCGGGAGCTGCTGCGGCGACGCAGGACGAGTACGGCACCGCGTTCCTCGAGCCGCTCACGCGCGAGCAGGTGGCACAGGCGCTGGATGCGGCATCCGTCATCGGGGACGACCACATCCAGGAGACGATGCAGGGCGAGGTGACGCCGCACAACTGGACGCACGGCTCAAGCGAGCAGCGCCAGCGCTGGTTCACGACCGGCTACGAGCAGGGCGCGGGCGCGTGCGACACCTTCGCGGTGAGCGGCGCCCAGCTCTGACCCTCTCCCAACTCAGGAGTTCGCTTTCCTAATTCAGGAGCTCAGGCCTGAACTCCTGAATTAGGAGAGGTTAGGCGTTGCCCTCGGCCTCCTGCTGTGCGCGGATCTGCGCCCAGACGTGCTCCATGTCGAGGCCCTTGACGGCCGTGATGACCTCCTCGAGTGCGGGGGCCGGGAGGGCGCCCGGCTGCGAGAAGACGAGCACGCCGTCGCGGAACGCCATGAGCGTCGGGATCGACGTGATGTTGGCGGCACCCGCCAGCGCCTGCTCCGCCTCCGTGTCGACCTTGGCGAAGGTGACATCCGCGTGCTGCTCGCTCGCGCTCTCATAGACGGGGGCGAACTGCTTGCAGGGGCCGCACCAGTCGGCCCAGAAGTCAACCAGCGTGATGCCGGGCTCCGTGACGGTCTTCTCAAAGTCTGCGGCCGTCAGGTCGATGGTTGCCATGCTGTCCTCGTTTCGTTTCTTGGGCGTCGTTCGAGCCTAGGTGCTGATCGGTTCGCGGCGGGCGGCGGTCGCGACGGAGCGCACGCGTGTGAGTGCGGTCACGGCAGCTACGGCGACGACTGCGACGATGGCGGCGATCGCCGTGGGCATGCTCTCGGGCTCGCCCGTGATGCGTTCGACCGCGACCCACGCGAGGCCCCAGCAGAGGGAGAGGGCGGGGCCCACGCGTCCGTTCGAGCGCAGGGCGTAACCGCAGCCGACCACGCCGGCCGCGAGCGCGAGCACGACGCCCCACGTGTCGGGTGAGAGGGGCCCGCCGTCGAAGCCGAGGTCGGCGAGCCATGCCGCGATGTTGACGATCGTCGCGACGCTCACCCAGCCGAGGTAGAGACCGACCGTGCCGTCCGTCACGACGGCGTCGATTGGCCCATCGGATGCGGTGTCTGCCGCGATGAGGAAGGCGATCACGAGTACCGCGAGGAGCGCGATGATCGCGACGACGCTGAGGAAGACGCTGCCGGCCTGCACGCTGAGGATCCAGGCCGCATTGAGCAGCATGCTCGCCGCGATGGGGTAGCCGAGCCTTCGCTGTCGCGCCGCGTCGCGCTGGCCGGGCAGGAACTGCCAGACCGCGTATGCCGCCAGCCCGAGGTAGATGACCGACCAGATCGCGAAGGCCGGACCTGCCGGGGCGATCGTGCTTGTGTCGGTTTGCAGGGCGCCGTCAGCGGCATCCGCGATCTGTGTTCCTCCTGCGGCGCCGGAACCGATGAACCCGCCGACGAGCGCTATGAGCGCACTCACTGCGACCGTGATCTGGCGTGCGAGATCTTTTCCCCTGGTGGCTGTCATGGCTCCACAGTCCCCGCATCGCCTGAGTGTTCGCTGGCCGGGTAGGTCACGGTCGTGCCGTCGACGACTGCAAAGGAGGTCAGGGTCTCCTCGCGGGCGTTGGTGGGCGTCATGATGTCGGCGACGCGGATGCCGCGGGCGAGAAGTGCGTCGCCGACGAGCGAGCGGTGGCACCGCCACGGCACGGCCTCCGCACACATGATCGCGACGGTGTGCTCCTCGGTGAGGGCCACGAGCTCCGCGAGGGCGGCTTCGAACTCGGGGGTCTGCATGTAGTCGGCGTAGCCGCGGAACGAGAGGTTGCGCCAGGCATCGTTCGGCGAGTCCGCGCTGGTCTTGCGCAGCCCGCCGAGGCCAGCGATTCGGGTGTACCCGATGCCATGCTCCGGCAGCGTCACCCGCATCGAGTCCTCCCAGTACTGCGGGTTTCGGCGCGACTTGGGCACGGTACGGATGTCTGCGACGAGCGTCACCCCGTGGGCGCGCACGAGTGCCACGAACTCTTCGAGGCTCCTGGTTGAATGGCCGACCGTGAAGACCGGGGTGGTCATGGCGCACAGGATGGCAGCGCTGGCTGAGAGCGGAGTGGGATCGCCGCACTCGGCAGCCGGGTGAAGGATGCGCCTTCCGGCATATAGGCCGCCATGGCCCCCGCTTTGGTGGTGAAATGTCCCCCGGATGTCGGCATTTTGGCCGACTGGCCCCCGAATTCGGGGTATACCACGGTGTAGTTGTACCCCATTTTTCCTACAGAAGGGAAGCGCCCCAGCCTAATCTTTGACTACTGCAGAGATTGCAGGCCCAGAGCACAGCACAAGGCAAACCCGAAGTGATTCGGGGACGCAAAGCCAACGGGGCCCGTCGGGGGTCGGCCGGGTTGCATCACCGATTGGAGTCTCACATGACCAAGTTCCTCCTCACCCTGCAGAGCTTCGTGAATGACCGCCTCGGGCGCGACGAGCGCGGCGCGAGCGCCGTCGAGTACGCGATCCTGATCGGCGTCATCGTCGTCGTCGTTGCCGCGGCGCTCTGGGCCTTCGGCGACCAGCTGTCCACCTTCTTCACGGGGATCCTCCCCGGCAGCGTGGGAAGCACCAAGCCCACCCCCTAGTCACGGTCATGCGACGACCCGGCCCGCGTCGGCCGGGTCGTTCGCGTATTCCCCGGGAGGAATGCATGCGACGGATGCGAGGCGATGAGCGCGGCGCGGTCGCGGTCGAGTTCGCGCTCGTGGTGCCCGTGCTCCTGATGGTGATCTTCGCGATCGTCGAGTTCGGGCTCATCTACAACGCGCAGATCCAGGTGACGGCGTCCGCGCGCGAGGGCGCCCGGGCGGCGGCCCTGGGTGCGCCGCTTGCCCAGGTGAAGTCGACGGCGGTCGCCGCGGCGCCGTCGCTCTCGCCCACGCTCACTGCGGCGAACGTCGCGGTCTCGCCCTCGACCTGCGCGCCCGGCACCAACGTGACGGTCACGATCGTGAACTACCGGCTGAACTCGATCAGCGGGATGTTCACGGGGGGTATCGAGCTCAGCGGCAAGGCCGTCATGAGGTGCGGCGCGTGAGCCGCCGCGAGGGGTCCCTGGCGGCATGGGCGCGCCGTCGGCTGAGGGTGCTGCTCAACCTCCGGAGCGACGAGCAGGGTGCGACGGCCGTCATGGTCGCGATCCTCAGCGTGCTCATGCTGGGCATGCTCGGGTTCGTCGTCGACTACGGCGTCGTGGAGGCCAAGCGCAGCCAGTTGCAGGTCGCGGCGGATGCCGCGGCGCTCGCGATCGCGAACGACTGCAGTTCCGGCAACACGGCCCAGTGCCGAGCGAACGGCACGGGCCTCGCGCTGGCCACCCAGAACGAGGCCAGCGCAGCATCCGCGACGCTCGACACGACGTCGAGGCGGGTCACGGTGACCGCCGAGGGCTCCGTCAGCTTCTCGCTCATGCACACGCTCGGGATCATCGGTGCCGACCTCGAGGCTGAGGCGACGGCAAGCTGGACCCCCTCGGTCACGAGCGCGGGAACCGTCTCTCGCGCCAACGTCTACCCGATCGCGCTCGAGGGCTGTCAGAAGCGCACCGAGCTGACGGTGCAACCGATCACCTACGGGCTCTCGAGTTCCTCCGTCTGCTACGGGAACGTCATCGCGTGGCCCAGGGAGGCCGTCTACATCGGCGGCCTGTTCAGTTGCGGCAAGGAGCGGATCACGATGGGCGAGCGCGTGCGCGCCGACATCCGCCTCTTCTCCTCGTGCAGCGTGCCCTCCTCGCCCGTCATCGTCGCCCTCTGGGACGACCCGAGTGGCATCCTGATCTTCAACAGCTACCGGGTCAGCGAGTTCGCCATCTTCGAGGTGACCCAGGTCAACAGCTCCCGCATCGTCGGCAGGTTCCTGCCGTGGAACCCCAACCACCCCGATATCGTCACATCTACCGGCGGCACGACAGTGCCCGGCTCCGCAAGACTGATTGGTTGACCACAGCACATGTTCAAGAACCGTGTCATCGCCGTCGTCGTCGCGGCCCTCCTCGCCGTCGCGGGGGCGATCCTCGTCTTCATCTACGCCTCGAATGCGGAACAGCGCGCCCTCGAAGGGGTCGAGCTGCGCCCGGTCCTGGTGGTGACGGAGTTCGTGCCTGCGGGCACGGTCGCGGCGGACCTCGGCACGAGCGTCGCGGTGCAGCAGCTCCCGGCACTCTCGGTCGCTGAGGGCACCGTGTCGTCGGTGGAGGCGCTCGGCGACCGCGTCGCATCCGCCGACCTGCTGCCGGGGGAGCAGGTCTTCGACGCACGCTTCGTCGCAGCGGATGAAAGCGACGCATCCGTGCCGGAGGGCACGCAGCAGCTGAGTTTCTCGCTGCCGACCCAGCGCGCGGTGGGTGGCACGGTGCAGGCGGGCGACCTCGTGGGCGTGTTCGTCTCGATCGCGACGGCGGATGGACTGCCCTCGACGCAACTGCTGCTCGACGGCGTGCAGGTGCTGCGGGTGCAGGGTGGCGTGTCGGATGACGGTGCCGAGGTCACCGAGACCGTGACGGTGACGCTCGCCGTCACGGCGGAGCAGGCGCGCAGCATCGTCTACTCGCTCGAGTACGGCAGCGTCTGGCTCACGGAACAGCCCGAGGACCTCGACGACACGGTCTCGGGAGAACTGACGCGCGAGGGGCTGGCACAGTGAAGCACTACCTGGTCATCAGCGACGACACCGCGCTGCACGCCCGTGTCTCGGAGGCGCTCGGCGATGAGGCGACGGAGCTCGAGGCCTGGGCGCTCGCCGAGGCGGAGGCCGACGGGGGCGCGCGCATCACGGCGCCCATCCGGGGCAAGCACCCCGACACCGTCATCCTCGGCGCCGACGCCGTCGCGGGCTCCTTCGTGCTCGCGGACCGCATCGCGACGCACTGGCCGGGTGCCGCGCTCCTGCTCGTGAGTGGGGCGGATGCGGCGACCCTCCGTGCGGCGATGCGCGCGGGCATCCGCGACATCCTCGACCCGGCCGAAGCGCCCGACGTGTGGGCCGAGACGATCGCGAGCGCTCGGGATTCTGCCCGCGAGCGGCTCAGCGCCGCCCTGCTCGAGGAGAGCTCGGCACACGCGGCGGAGGAGCCGGCATCGCAGCTCATCGTCGTCGTCTCGTCGAAGGGCGGCAGCGGCAAGACGACCATCGCGACGAACCTCGCGGTCGGCCTCGCGACGGCGGAACCCCGCTCAACCGTGATCGTCGACCTCGACATCGAGTTCGGCGACGTCGCGAACGCGCTGCGCCTCACCCCCGACCGCTGGCTGCAGGATGCCGTCTTCGGCCCCGCGCGCAACGACACGATGGTGCTCAAGACCTTCCTGGCCGAGCACGAGAGCGGGCTCTTCGCGGTCTGTGCGCCCGAGACCCCGGAGGGCGCGAGCGGCATCACGGCGGAACACATCTCCCACCTGCTCGGCCAGCTCGCGCACGAGTACCGCTATGTCGTGGTCGACACCGCGCCCGGGCTGTCGGAGCACACCCTCGCCGCGCTGGAGCAGGCCACCGACACCGTCTACGTCTGCGGACTCGACGTGCCGAGCATCCGGGGCCTCCGCAAGGAGTTCGACGTGCTGACGGAGCTCGGCCTGCGGGCCAAGCGCGAGCACCTCGTCATCAACAATGCCGACGCGCGCGCTGGCCTCGTCGTGGCGGATGCCGAGAGCACGCTCGGCAGGTCGGCCGATGTCGTCATTCCCGCGCATCGTTCCGTGCGGCTCTCGACGAATGAGGGTGTGCCGCTCGTGCAGTCCGCTCGCCGGGGGCGGATCGTGAAGCCGCTCCGCCAGCTCGTCGAGCTCATCCGCACGCGCCGGGGAGCCCTGCAATGAGCCTCGCCGATCGTCTCGCCGCCGCGCGCAGGGCTGAGCAGGCGCCTGCTCCCCAGCCGACGGCCGAGCGCACTGGCGCGCTTCCGCCGCCACGGGAGGCCCTCGGCAAGCTCAAGGCGCGCGCGACGCAGGCGCTCTTCGCCAACCTCGGCTCCCGCCTGACCGACACGACCCTCACGCAGCAGCAGTTGCACGAACTCGTGCGGCGCGAGCTCGCGACGATCGTCGCGGCGGAGGAGCTGCCCCTCACGACCGAGGAGCGCACCCGCCTCAGCCAGGAGGTCATCGACGATGTGCTGGGCTTCGGCCCGCTGCAGCGGTTCCTCGACGACGACGAGGTGACCGAAATCATGGTCAACGGGCCCAACCAGATCTACATCGAGCGCTCCGGCCACCTCGAACGCAGCCGCGTGCGCTTCGCGTCAGAGCAGCACCTGCGCAACATCATCGAGCGCATCGTGCTGCGCGTCGGCCGGCGCATCGATGAATCGTCGCCCCTCGTCGACGCCCGGCTCGAGGACGGCTCGCGCGTCAACGCGATCATCCCGCCCCTCGCGGTCGACGGCTCGACCCTCACGATCCGCAAGTTCTCGCGTGACCCCTTCCAGGTCGACGACCTCGTGAACTTCGGCACCCTCACGCCGCAACTCGCGACCGTGCTCGACGCCTGCGTCAAGGCACGCCTCAACATCCTCGTCTCGGGCGGAACCGGCACGGGCAAGACGACGCTCCTCAACGTGCTCTCGTCGTTCATTCCCGAGGACGAGCGCATCGTCACGATCGAGGACGCGGTCGAGCTGCAGCTGCAGCAGCCCCACGTCGTGCGGCTCGAGAGCCGCCCTGCCAACATCGAGGGCCGCGGCGAGATCAGCATCCGTGACCTCGTGCGCAACTCCCTCCGCATGCGGCCCGACCGCATCATCGTCGGTGAGGTGCGTGGTGGGGAGAGCCTCGACATGCTGCAGGCCATGAACACGGGCCACGACGGCAGCATCTCGACCCTCCACGCCAACTCGCCGCGGGATGCCCTCTCCCGCCTCGAGACGATGGTGCTCATGGGCGGCCTCGACCTTCCCCTGCGCGCCATCCGCGACCAGATCGCCTCGTCGGTCGACGTCATCGTGCAGATCACGCGACTGCGCGACGGAACCCGCCGCGTGACGAACGTCACAGAGGTCGCCGGCATGGAGGGCGATCGCATCCAGCTGCAGGATGCCTTCGAGTTCGACCACGCCGCGGGCGTTGACGCCAACGGGCGCTTCCTCGGCACCGTGCGCCCGACCGGCCTGCGCCCCGCCTTCGCCGACCGCTTCCAGGAGCTCGGCATCACCGTGTCGGCCGACGCCTTCATCCCGCCGAGCGGCTCGCCCAGGGCGGCCCGCTGATGGAGCTCGTGCTCGGAGCCCTGCTCCTCGGCATCGGCCTGCTGGTGCTCGTCATCGGCGTCATCCTCCCGCCACGCATCCACCGCTCGCCCGCGAGTGACAATCCGGATGCCGCAGCTGAACCCGGCGTGATCGCCGCCCTCGAGCGTGCTGTCGCGGGGATGCTGCCGCGGGGGTACCGCGGCTCGCTCACGGCAGACATCGAACTCGCCGGTGGGGGCGTCACACCGGGTCGCGTCGTGCTGCGCACGCTCGCGGTGAGCATCGCCGCCGGCATCATCCTGGGCGCGCTCACGGTGCCGCTGCTCGGCGTGCTCGCGGTGTTGGTGCTGCCGCTCGGCACGCCCATCGCGCTGCGCATGAAGGCCGACAGCATCCGTCGCCGCTTCGAAGACCAGCTCACCGACACGCTCCAACTCCTCGCGAGCTCGCTCCGCGCGGGCAACAGCCTGCTCAAGGCGCTCGACACGGTCGCGGAGGAGGCCGCCCAGCCGACCGCGCGAGAGTTCGTGCGGGCCGTCAACGAGGTGCGCGTCGGCAGCGACCTGGGCGACGCCCTCGACAACGTCGCTCAGCGGATGCACAGCACCGACTTCGAATGGGTCAGCCAGGCCGTCGACATCCACCGCGAGGTGGGCGGCAACCTCGCGGAGGTGCTCGACCAGGTCTCCGAGACGCTGCGGGACCGCAACCAGATGCGACGCCAGATCCAGTCACTGAGCGCCGACGGCAGGCTCTCCGCCTGGGTGCTCATGGCGCTGCCGCTCGTCGTGCCGCTCCTGCTGAGTCTCATCAACCCGGGCTTCCTCGCCCCCATGATCTCCTCGCCGATCGGCTGGGCGCTGCTCGGGATCTCGGCCGTGCTCCTGCTGATCGGCGGCATCTGGATCCGGCGACTGGTGGCGATGCCGCTGTGATCGCACACGGGGGAGGCGGCCCATGCTGATGCTCGGCATGGCCGTGCTCGTGCTCGGCGTGCTCGCACTCGGGTGGTTGCTGCTGGTCCCCGACGCGCACGCGCACGCTCGCGGCAACCTCTCCCGCGGAGCGGCGGAGGCGGCGGGGGGCGCGGCCACGAAGACGGCAACCCAGGGTGCCTCGCGCGGTGGCGTGCGCAGGGTCATGCCCGCGGCATCCGTCGACCGCGTCATTAGGCTCATCGACGCGGCGGGGCGTCCTGCCGAGCAGGTCGAGCGGATGCTGCAGCGCAAGATCGTGCTCGCCGCAGTCGGCCTCGTGCTCGGAGTCTTGATCGGCGTCGGCACGGCATCGCCGATCGGCTGGCTGCTCGCGATCGCGCTCGTCGTGCTGGGCTGGTTCGGCCCCGAGATCTACCTCAATGGGCGGGCGGGAGACCGGCGCAAGGCGATCGACTCCGCGCTCGCCGACACGCTCGACCAGCTCACGATCGCGGTCGAGGCGGGGCTCGGCTTCGAGGCGGCCCTCGCGCGCATCGTGCACAACGGGCGCGGTCCGCTCGCAGAGGAGCTAGGCCGCACGCTCCAGGCGATGCAGCTGGGCGTCACACGCCGGGACGCATACCGTGCGCTCGCCGACCGGGTGCAGCTGCCCGACCTCGACCGCTTCGTGCGCGCCGTCATCCAGGCCGACGCCTATGGGGTGCCGATCTCCACCGTGCTGCGCATACAGTCGAATGAAGTGCGGATGCGGCGACGGCAGCGGCTGGAGGAGCAGGCGATGAAGATTCCTGTCAAGATCACCTTCCCGCTCATGCTGTGCCTCATGCCCGTGCTCTTCATCATGGTGCTGGGCCCCGTCATCATCAATGCGGTCGAGGCCTTCCAGTGACGGGCGGCGTGTTCACCCTCGCAGCGGCGCTCGTGCTCGACAGCCGGGGCAGGGCTCTCCTCGTGCGCAAGCAGGGCACGCACGCCTTCATGCAGCCGGGAGGCAAGATCGAGCCGGGCGAGACCGCGCGCGACGCCATCGTGCGGGAGCTCGCCGAGGAACTGACGCTCGAGGTCGACCCCGACTCGCTCACGCCCCTCGGTCGCTTCTCGTCGGCGGCGGCCAACGAGCCGGGCTGGATGGTCGACTGCGAGGTCTTCACGCTCGTGACCGACGCACCCGTCGCGGCGGCGGCCGAGATCGCCGAGGTGTGCTGGTTCGACCCCGCCGACACGGGCGACGCCGTCATCGCACCACTCACGCTCGAGCACGTGTTTCCCGCTGTCCCCCTGGTCGGGGGCGCCTGATGGAACGGCCGGCGGAAGCGGGGGCGTGGGCCTCCTCCATCGGGAACGACCCCGAGCTTCGCGAGATGATCGTCGGCTCGATCCACGAGGGCGTGCTCGTGACCGACGCCGAGGAGCGCATCGTCGCGGTCAACGATGCGGTGTGCCGCATGACCGGCTATGACCGCGCGGAACTGGTCGGCAAGACCTGCGCGCTGCTGCAGGGCCCCGAGACGCAGCCCGAGCTGATCGAGGGGATGCGTGCCGCGATCGAGGCGGAGGAGACCTTCATCGGCGAGGTGCTCAACTACCGCAAAGACGGCACGCCCTATTGGAACGGCCTCTCGATCGCTCCCGTGCGGCGGGGCGGCGTCGCGACGCACTTCGTGAGCGTGCAGCGCGACATCACCGACTTCGTGGCCGACCGCACGCTTGCCGAGAGCGGGCAGGAGACGGCGGCGATGATGCTGCGGGTCTCCCGCGAGCTAAGCGGCGCCGCGACCGGTAGCCAGGTCGCGCAGATCGTTGCGGATGCTGTGCCGGTGCTGTGGGGTTCCGACCGCTCGACGGTGCTCTTCTGGGACGACGAGTCGGCGCGGTTCGTCATGGCCGGCCTGAGCGGCTGGGGTGGCGCGGCGGCAGAGATGGTGCGCGACTGGGAGAGCACGCGTGCCGAGAGCCCCGACCTGGCCGAGCTGATGGACTCGGGCATGCCGGCGCTCCTGCACCGTTCGAGCTCGGAGTGGGCGCGCGAGCTCATGGAGACCTTCGAATTCGAGGCGCTCGGCCTCACCCCCGTGCAGATCGGGGGGCGCTTCCTCGGTATCATCGGCGGTCACTGGGCAAGCACGCCACCACCCACGAGCCTCAACGACACACTGCGCGAGCGGATGATGGCCATCGCCGGGCTCGCGGGTGTCGCCCTCGGCCACAGCCGGCTTCGGGAGGCGATCGACTGGTCGATGGGGCACGATGCCCTCACGGGGCTACCCAACCGACGGATGCTTGAGGAGCACATCACCGAACAGCTGGCCGAGTTGGCGGAACACGGTGGCGACGACGTTGTCGTGCTGGCCTGCGATGTCAACCGGTTCACCGCCATCAGGGAGACCTACCCGACAGCCGTCGTGGATTCTGTGCTGCGAGAGATCGCCGCGCGACTGGTCAGCACGATCGGCGATGAGGGCTTCGTCGCCCGCCTGGGCGGCGACGACTTCGTGATCGTGATCCGAGCCCGCCCCGAGGATGCGGAGGCCACGGGGAGTCGGCTCCTCGACGCCTTCCTCGCCCCCTTTGCCGTGGGCGACGACACCGTCCACGCGGGGCTCGCGGTCGGCGGAGCCGTGAGTGCCGACGTTGCGCAGTCCCCGACCGAGGCCTTCGAGGCCTTCGGCCCCACCGTCGCCCAGAGGCTCATCTCCCTCGCCCGCGCCGACCTGACCGCGCGACGCCTCGCATACCGGGCAGGCCAGAAGCCCGAGGATCCCCAGGATGCGGGGCTCGACTCCGAGCTGCGCTCGGCCGTGCGCAATGGGGAGATCGAGGTCTACTACCAGCCGCAGGTCAGGCTGCATGATGGAGCACTCGTGGGGGTCGAGGCCCTCGTGCGGTGGAACCACCCGCGATTGGGTCAGGTCAGCCCACTGCGCTTCATCCCCCTCGCCGAGTACAACGGCTCGATCCGCGAGATCGGTCGCTTCGTTTTCGAGACCGCGTGCGCGGATGCGGCTCGCTGGGCGGCATCCGGGCATCCGCTCGAGATGTCGGTCAACGTGGCCGTGCACCAGCTCGAGGACCCCACCTTCTCTGACCGGGTCGTGCGCACCGTCAGCACGCACGGGCTCCCCAACGAGCGACTGACGCTCGAGGTGACCGAGACGAGACTGGTCTCTGACCGCAGCGTGCCGCAGGCGCAACTGCACCGGCTGCGCGAGCTCGGCTTCGTGATCTCGATCGACGACTTCGGCACCGGCTTCTCCTCGCTCACCCAACTGAGCAACCTCCCCGTCGGCGAACTCAAGATCGACCGCTCCTTCGTCTCCGGCGCCACGGGTGCCGGCCGCTCCATCGTCGCGGGCGTCGTCGGCTTCGCCCGGGGGCTCGGGCTGCGCGTCGTCGCAGAGGGAGTCGAGGATGCCGAACAGTACGAGGTGCTGCGGAAGCTCGGATGCGACAGGGCGCAGGGGTACCACCTGGCGCGCCCGATGCCGGCCGAGCAGCTCGAGCGGGAGTGGCTCAGCTGATCGGGCGCGTCCCCGCCGGCCCTCCCTCCGGTCGCGTTGCGCTCGGTGCCCGGCCCCGGATGCGACGCGAGAGTTCCGTTGCGGCCCTCGTCGCCTCGCCCGCGATCTCCTGCCAGCGCTCGCGAGGCATGTCTGCCGAGAAGGTGACAGCGATGCTCGCAGCGGGCCACCCGCTGTGGTCGAGTGCGGCAACCGCGACGGAGGCCAGCCCAGGGGTGATGTCCTCCTCCTCGGTCGCGTAGCCGCGAGTGCGGGTGTCATCGAGCATCCGGGTGAGCTTCGAATAGCTGTTGACGGAGTGGTCGGCGCGTTGGGCGAAGGCGCTCGCATCCGGGAACAGGGCGCGGAGCTGAGCCTTGGGCAGGGTCGCGAGCAGTGCGCGGCCGCTCGCGGTGAGGTGACTGGGCAGGCGCACGCCCACGTCGGTCACGAGTGAAGGTCGGCGGGGTGCCCGCTCCTCGACGAGGTAGATGACGTCGCGCCCGTGGAGGACGGCGAGGTGGGCGCTCTCGCCCAGGTGGTCGACGAGCGTCGCGAGCACGGGCCCGCCGAGCCTGGTGAGGGGCTCCTGACGGGAGAAGCCGGAGCTGATCTCGAAGGCTGCGAGGCCGATCCCGTAGCGGCGTGCCTCAGGGAAGTGGATCACGAAGCCGGCGGCCTCGAGCACGCCGAGAAGCCGGTACACGGTCGAGCGAGGGATCGCGAGTGTGTGTGCGATGCTCGACGCGGCGACGGGCCCCCGTTGGGCGGAGAGATGGGTCAGGATCTCGAGGGTCTGGCGTGCGGCAGGCGCAGGGTCTCCATGGGCGGGCATGTGTCTCCTTGCGATCGTCTTGCCGTCTCCGACTGTCTCATATTTGAGACAGCAAGTGCGTTCGTGCGCCTCTGCGCGCCGCCGCCGTGTCGTGAGATTGAGACATGAACACACGAGTCATCCCCGCAGCGGTGAGCGTCGGCGTCGGGCCGGTCACGATCGACGAGGTCATCGCGGTCGCTCGACACGACGCCCGCGTCGTGATCAGCGACATGGCGCGCACGGCGGTCTCCGCGAGCCGCCAGATCATCGACGGCCTCGCGAGCGACCCGACCCCGCACTACGGCATCTCGACGGGTTTCGGTGCGCTTGCGAACACCTACATCGCGAGTGACCGGCGCACCCAGCTGCAGCAGAGCCTCGTGCGTTCCCACGCTGCCGGCTCTGGCCCCGAGGTTGAACGCGAAGTGATCCGCGCCCTCATGCTGTTGCGTCTCTCGACCCTCCTCACCGGACGCACGGGCGTGCGGATCGAGACGGCCGACGTCTACGCGGGCATCCTCAACGCGGGCATCACCCCCATCGTGCGGGAGTACGGCTCGCTGGGATGCTCGGGTGACCTCGCCCCGCTCTCGCACTGCGCCCTCGCGGTCATGGGCGAGGGAACGGTGCGTGACCGCAACGGGATTGTCATGCCGGCCGCTGAGGCCCTTGCCGCGGCGGGGATCACGCCCGTCGTGCTTGCCGAGAAGGAGGGCCTCGCCCTCATCAACGGCACCGACGGCATGCTCGGGATGCTCGCGCTCGCGATCGACGACCTCCGGATGCTGCTCAGCAGCGCGGATGTCGCCGCCGCGATGAGCGTCGAGGCCCTCCTCGGCACCGACGCCGTCTTCGCCGATGACCTTTCGGCCCTGCGGCCGCAGGTGGGGCAGGGTGTCTCGGCCCGAAATCTCTCCCGCCTCCTCGCGGGCTCGCCCATCGTGGCGAGCCACCGCGGTGAGGCCTGCACCCGCGTGCAGGACGCCTACTCCTTGCGATGCGCACCCCAGGTGCACGGCGCTGCCCGCGACACCCTTGCCCACGCCGACCTCATCGCGGGCCGCGAGCTCGCCTCGGCCGTCGACAACCCCGTCGTGACCCGCGACGGGCGGGTCGAGTCCAACGGCAACTTCCACGGCGCCCCGGTCGCCTACGTGCTCGACTTCCTTGCGATTGCCGTCGCGGATGTCGCCAGCATGTCCGAACGGCGCACCGACCGGATGCTCGACCCGGCCAGGAGCCAGGGCCTTCCCGCGTTCCTCGCCCACGATGCGGGCGTCGACTCCGGCCTGATGATCGCCCAGTACACCGCGGCCGGGATCGTCTCCGAACTCAAGCGGCTCGCGGTGCCGGCATCCGTCGATTCGATCCCCTCCTCCGCCATGCAGGAGGACCACGTGTCGATGGGCTGGGCCGCGGCCCGCAAGCTGCGCAAGGCGATCGACGGCCTCAGCCGGGTCATCGCGATCGAGGTCATGACGGCTGCCCGGGCGCTCGACCTTCGAGCGCCCCTTCTCCCCGGCCCGGCCACGGGCGCCGTGCTCGCGAAGGTGAGGGAGACGGTCGACGGCCCCGGCAGCGACCGCCACCTGTCGCCCGAGATCGAGCTCGTCGTCGAGGCCGTGCGCGGCGGAGCCGTGCTCGAGGCCGCCGCGGCCGTCGCAGAACTCTCCTGACCATCCCCAACCAGACATCGAGGAACCGATCGTGAACCAGCACCTTTCCCGCCCCGTCCGTGCCGCGCGAGGCCAGCAACTCACCGCGAAGTCCTGGGCAACCGAAGCGCCCCTCCGGATGCTCATGAACAACCTCGACCCCGAGGTGGCCGAGCGGCCCGAGGAGCTTGTCGTCTACGGCGGCACCGGCAAGGCCGCGCGCAACTGGGAGGCTTACGACGCGATCGTGCGCACCCTCGAGACGCTTGAGGCCGACGAGACGCTCCTCGTGCAGTCGGGCAAGCCGGTCGGGGTGTTCCGCACCCATGAGTGGTCGCCGCGCGTGCTGATCGCCAACTCGAACCTCGTCGGCGACTGGGCGAGCTGGCCCGAGTTCCGCCGCCTCGAGCAGGCGGGGCTCACGATGTACGGCCAGATGACGGCGGGCTCGTGGATCTACATCGGAACCCAGGGCATCCTGCAGGGCACCTACGAGTGCTTCGCCGCCGTCGCCGACAAGCGTTTCGGAGGCAGCCTCGCTGGCACCCTCACGCTGACAGGCGGTGCGGGAGGCATGGGCGGGGCACAGCCACTCGCCGTCACCATGAACGACGGTGCCGTCTTGATCGTCGACGTCGATCCCGCGCGCCTTCGCCGCCGGGTCGAGCACGGGTACCTCGACGAGATGACACACGACCTCGACGATGCGCTCGCCCGAGTGCTCGCGGCGAAGGCCGAGCGTCGCGCCCTCTCCGTGGGGCTCGTCGGCAACGCGGCGACCGTGTTCGCCGAGATCCTCGCCCGCAAGGTGCCGGTCGACATCGTCACCGACCAGACCTCAGCGCATGACCCGCTCAGCTACCTGCCCGAGGGAGTCGCCCTCGATGAGTGGCACGCCAAGGCCGAAGCCGACCCGGAGGCCTTCACCGAGGCATCCCGCCGCACGATGGCCAGGCAGGTCAGGGCGATGGTGGAGTTCCAGGATGCTGGCGCCGAGGTCTTCGACTACGGCAACTCCATCCGTGCGGAAGCATTGCTCGGCGGGTACGCGCGCTCCTTCGAGTTCGCAGGTTTCGTGCCGGCCTACATCCGGCCGCTCTTCGCGGAGGGCAAGGGGCCGTTCCGCTGGGTGGCCCTCTCGGGCGACCCCGCCGACATCGCGGCCACCGACCGGGCGATCCTCGAACTCTTCCCCGAGGATGAGAAGCTGCGCCGGTGGATCACGGGCGCGAGCGAGAAGGTGCACTTCGAGGGGCTTCCGGCACGCATCTGCTGGCTCGGCTACAAGGAGCGCCACCTCGCTGGTCTGAAGTTCAACGAGATGGTGGCCTCGGGAGAGCTGAGCGCCCCCATCGTGATCGGCCGCGACCACCTCGATTCCGGCTCCGTCGCCTCGCCCTACCGCGAGACGGAGGGCATGGCGGATGGCTCGGATGCGATCGCCGATTGGCCGCTCCTCAACGCGCTGCTCAACACGGCGTCGGGAGCCACCTGGGTGTCGCTCCACCATGGCGGTGGTGTCGGCATCGGCCGTTCCATCCACGCCGGGCAGGTGCTCGTCGCGGATGGCACGCCACTGGCTGCGGAGAAGATCCAGCGGGTGCTCGTCAATGACCCGGGTACCGGCGTCATGCGCCACGTCGACGCGGGCTACGAACGCGCCGCGGAGGTCGCACGCGAGCGGGGCCTGCGTGTGCCCATGTGGGAGAGCGAATGACGAACCTCGCGGCACCGGCTGTTGCCCACGGTCGTCTCGCTGGCCTCGACGACATCGTCGGGATCGGCAGGGATGCCCGTCGCGGCGGGTACTCCCGTCACGTCTGGCAGGGTGCCGAGCTTGAACTGCGCGCCTGGTTCATGGAACGCGCGGCCGGCCTCGGGCTTGATGTCGAGGTCGACCGCAACGGCAACCTCTGGGCGTGGTGGGGCGCGCGGGGCGCCGATGCTGTCGTCGTCGGAAGCCACCTCGATTCCGTGCCGGGAGGCGGGGAGTTCGACGGACCACTCGGCGTCGTCAGCGCGCTCGACGCCATCGCGATGCTCCAGGTGGAGGGGTTCGTCCCGAGCCGACCGTGCGCCGTCATCGTCTTTGCTGAGGAGGAGGGATCCCGCTTCGGTGTGGCGTGCCTCGGTTCCCGCCTCATGACGGGTGCGATCTCGGCCGACCGGGCACGTTCCCTCGTTGACGCCGACGGCGTCAGCTTCGCGGAGGCGGCCGACGCGAATGGCGTTTCCTCGCGCCATCTCGGTGTTGACCGGGACGCAATGCGGCGCATCGGACTCTTCATCGAGCTCCACGTGGAGCAGGGCCGAGGCCTGATCGACCTCGACAGCCCTCTCGCGGTGGCCTCGAGCATCCTGGCCCACGGTCGCTGGCGATTCGATTTCGCGGGGGAGGGGAACCATGCGGGCGCGACCCGGATGCGGGACCGCCGTGACCCGATGGTGGCTGCCGCGCGCGCCATCGTCGCGATTCGGGAGGCCGCGGCCGCCCGCGCAGACGACCGTGCAACAGTGGGGCGCATGGAAGCGGTGCCGGGCGGGACCAACGTGATTCCCTCGCGGGTCTCCGTGTGGCTGGACGCCAGGAGCCAGGAGGACTCCGACATCCGCGCGCTCGTCGGCGAGATCACTGAACGCGCCACGGAAGCCGCGACTGCGGAGGACTGCTTCGTGACCGTTACCGAGGAATCCTGGAGTGGGCGCGTGTCGTTCGACACCGCCCTCCGTGACCGCCTTGTCGCGGGACTCGGGGGAGTGCCCGTGCTGCCGACCGGGGCTGGCCACGATGCGGGGGTGCTCGCCTCGCGCGTGCCCACCGCGATGGTCTTCGTGCGCAACCCCAGCGGAGTGTCGCATTCGCCGGAGGAGCACGCGACGCTTGACGACTGCATCGCCGGAGTTCGCGCCCTTGAGGGAATCCTGCGGGGGCTCCTGTGATCCTGCACTGCCAGACGGCGCTGATCGACGGCATTGCCGTCCCAGACGTGCGCATCCACTCGAGTGCCGACGGTCGGATCGCGGCGATCGACCGCGGCGTGGCTCCGCGCGAGGGCGATGTGAGGTTGGGCCTCGTGATGCCGGGGGCAGGCAACGCACACTCGCACGCCTTCCACCGCTCGCTGCGGGGTCGCACACACGACAGGGGCGGCGACTTCTGGCGTTGGCGCGACAGCATGTACGCGGCGGCCGCGCGCCTCGATCCCGAGACTTACCACGAGCTCGCACTCGGGGTGTTCGGCGAGATGCTCACGAGCGGGTGGACGGCAGTCGGTGAGTTCCACTACGTGCACCACAGGCCCGATGGCTCGGCATGGCCCCGCCCCCACGCCATGGAGCTGGCCCTCGCTGAGGCGGCGAGCCGGGTCGGCATCCGACTCACGCTGCTCGACACCTGCTACCTCGCGGGCGGCATCGGCCAGCCGCTCGCCCCCGCCCAGTTCGCGTTCACCGACGGCTCAGCTGATGCATGGCTCGCGCGCTGGTGGCGACTGCGAGACGCACTGCCCAGCGGGGTCGTGCTGGGCGCCGCCATCCACTCCGTGCGCGGGGTGCCCCGTGACGCCATCGCCGAGATGGTGCGTTCGGTGCCCGCAGACGTGCCCCTGCACATCCACCTCTCGGAGCAGCCGCAGGAGAATGCCGACTGCCTGCGCGAACACGGCGTCACTCCAACCGCCCTGCTGGCGCAGTTGGGCGCGTTGTCGCCGCGGCTCAGCGTCGTGCATGCGACCCACTTGAGCGATGACGACGTGCGGATGCTCGGCGACGCGGGCGTCACAGTTGTCATGTGCCCGACGACCGAAGCCGACCTGGGCGACGGCATCGGCCCCGCGTTGCGCCTCGCCGACGCGGGCGCGACGATCGCGCTGGGCTCCGACCAGAATGCCGTCGTCGACCCGCTACTAGAGGCTCGCGGGCTCGAGGCCGGAGAGCGCCTCGCCTCTGGCCTGCGCGGGCGTTTCACCCCCGCCGCGCTCTTCGACGCGCTCTCGGTCGCCGGGTACGGCGCGCTCGGCCAGCGAGGCGGACTGCGGCAAGGTGCGCACTGCGACCTCGTCGAGCTCGATGGGAGTTCGGTGCGCACGATCGGCTCGGAACCTGCACAGCTTGCCCTCTCCGCAACTGCCTCGGACGTAATGCGCGTCATCGTCGGAGGCGAGATCGTGGCCGACACGGGCCGCCTTGTCCACAGCGCAGCCGTGAACTCAGACCCGGTCTCGCTTCTCTCCCGGGGCCTGCGCCGCCTCAATGAACCCGTCGCGATCGAAACGTCATCGGAGGACGCACCATGACTGGCTCACAGCTCATCACCGACATCGGTGAACTGACGACGAATGATCCTGGGCTTGGTCGCATCCGTGACGCCGCCATCGTCGTAGAGCACGGGCGGGTGGCCTGGATCGGCCCCGCCGCTGGGGCACCCGACGCCGACAAATCGCTCTCCGTCGGCGGTCGGGCCATGCTGCCCGGCTGGGTCGACTCGCACACGCACATGGTGTTCGCCGGCGACCGGTCCGCCGAGTTCGAGGCGCGAATGGCGGGCCAACGCTATGCGGCGGGCGGCATCGCAACGACCGTGGCGGCAACGCGTGCCGCCAGCGAGGCGCAGCTCGCCGACACGCTTGCCCGGCTCCGGCGGGAAGCGCTCCGTCAGGGCACGACCCTGCTGGAGACCAAGACGGGCTACGGCCTCGATGTCGAGACCGAGGCCCGGTGCGCCCGCATCGCCGCCGAGGGTGCCGATGTCGTGACCTTCCTGGGGGCACACGTCGTGCCCCAGGGCATGGACGCGCGTGCGTACCTCGACCTTGTGACCGGCCCCATGCTCGATGCCGTGCTGCCCTGGGTGAGCTTCATCGACGTCTTCTGTGAGGGCGGTGCCTTCGACGTCGAGCAGAGCAGGGAGGTGCTCGAAGCGGGCCGCCGCGCCGGACTGGGCCTGCGCGTGCATGGCAACCAGCTTGGCCATTCCGGAGGCGTGGCCCTCGCGGTCGAGCTGGGGGCGGCGAGTGTCGACCACTGCAACGCGCTCAGCGGTGACGACATCGCGGCGCTCGCCGACTCCGGCACGGTCGCGACTATCCTGCCAGCCTGTGACCTCTCCACGCGCGAGCCCCTCGCTCCCGCTCGCGCGCTCATCGACGCTGGGGCCACGGTGGCAATCGCGAGCAACTGCAACCCGGGCACGTCCTACACGACCTCCATGCAGTTCTGCGTGGCCACGGCGGTGCTGCAGATGCACCTTTCGATCGAGGAAGCGGTGTGGGCCGCGACCCGCGGCGGCGCCGAGGCACTCGGCCTTGCAGGCAGCCCGGACGCCGTGGGGATGATCAAGGTCGGGGGCCGGGCCGACCTCCAGGTGCTTGACGCCCCTTCAATCTCCCATCTCGCGTATCGGCCGGGCGTGCCGTTGACGGCGGCCGTGTGGGCCGAGGGCCAGCGCGTCGCCGAGGCCGCACCGTTCGGGTCGTGAGCGGACTCCGTCTCGTCCGGGCCCGAGACCGTGTGGCCACGCCGTGGCGAAACGGTGGAGGGCTCACGAGCGAGGTCGCGGCGGGCCCTGCGGGGGCGGGGCTCAGTGATTTCAGCTGGCGAGTGAGCATTGCCACCATCGCGCAGGATTCCGAGTTCTCACCCTTCCGCCACGTCGACCGCTGGCTCGTTCCGCTCGACGAACCGGGCCTGGAACTCGACATTGACGGCACGCGGCGCTTCATCGAGCGTCATTCGACGGTCAGCTTCACGGGGGAGGCGGATGTCGCGGCCCGCGAGGTGCACGCCCCCTCGCGTGACCTCAACCTCATGGTGGACCGCCGACGTTGCCAGGGCGAGCTCGCGGTCATGCCGTTACAGGGCGAGGCCCTCGTGCGCACTAGCCCCACCCAATGGGTGGTCGCGATTTCTCTCGAGGGCCCGGTGCGGGCGCATCCGCTCGGGTGCATGGAGGCCCTTGACGCTCTCGTGATCCCCCCGTCGGAGATCGTCGCGCTATCGGGGGACGGCCCAGTGGCGATAGCCCAGGTGGAACTTCGCGCGCACTGAGAGGGCGGTGCACGCTCAGCGGCGCCGTCCATAGAGGCGCTCCTCGAGTTCGAGCGCGCCCTTCGCTGTGAGGCTCGCGAGACGCCGACGGCGATCGAGGCCTGCCTCCACCGAGTCATCCTCGGCGCGGTCCACCTCACTCGTGGCAAACGTGAGGGCAATGCTCGCGATGGGGTGGCCGTAGGGGTCACGCACGATGCTCGCGACGGACGACATACCCGGCGTCACGTCGTCATCGACGAAGCCGAAACCGAGTTTGCGCACGCGGTCGAGCGTGCGCGCGAGCGCGGCAGGCCCAGCGGGGCCGGTGCCGTGTCGGGTCGTGAAGGCGTTGCGGTCGGGGTAGAGCGCGCGGACCTGACTTCGCGGGAGCTCGGCAAGGATCGCGCGTCCGCTCGCGGTCAGGTGTGAGGGGAGCCGCACTCCCACCTCTGTGACGAGGGGAGGTTGCGACGGGTCACGCACCTCATCGATGTAGAGCACGTCACGCCCGTGCAGCACACAGGTGTGCGCGCTGTAGCCGGTGTGCCGCACGATCTCGTTGAGCACCTGCCGGCCCTGGCGGGTGAGGGGCTGATGGTAGGAGAACGCAGCGCCGAGTTCGAACGAGGCGATGCCGAGGGCATAGCGGTGGGTTCCCTCGAGGCGCACGAGGAACCCCTCGTCGACGAGGATCTTGAGCAGCTGGTAGACGGTCGATCGCGGCAGGCCCAACTCGTCGACGATGAGGCGTGCACCGATGGGGCGCTGGAAGCGTGACATGAGACGCAGGATCGCGAGGGTGGCGCTCGCCGCGGGAGCCTTCGAATCGATGATCTGCCCCTCTCGCTCACTTGATTCTAGACCGCTGTCTGAGATACCGGACACAAATCGTCCAAGCCCGGCGCGCGTAACTTTGCCGAAATGCGGCGCTCGCTTGACTTGAGCCACAGCACAAAACGATCGTGATGGAGCCCAAGATGAAGCCTGACCTCAAGACCTACTGGAAGCCCGGAGAGCATGTCGCCTGGGATGCCGAGCTCAAGGACTTCGGCAGCGCCGACGTGCCCGGCGAGATCCTCCACGACGTGCTCGTGCCCGCCCGCGGCTTCCTCCGCGCCCGCGTTGTCGAGGCTGGTGACGTCATCCGTATCGTCAACGTGGCAGGCCAGCAGGTCATGGACGTGATGCTCTACGACGCCGACAACGTCAAGAACGTCGCATCCATGAGCAACACGATCCTCGCCGGCGGCACCAACAAGCTCACGACCGGGGTCACGATCTACGCCAAGCAGGGCCAGAAGCTCGCGACCGTGGGACTCGACACCCGCGGTGTCGCGGCAGCCGACGGCGGCTACTGCTCGGACGCAGTCAATGAACTCCGCTACGGCATTGAGGGCAGTCCCAACTGCAAGCAGAACCTCGTCGCCGCCATGGCGGACTACGGCATGACCCCCGACGACCTCGAAGAGGGATGCTTCACCGCCTTCCTCAAGCTCGAGCACGACCACGACGGCACGACCCGGCTCTACCCCTCGCCGAGCGAGCCGGGCGACATCTTCGAGCTCATCGCCGAGCGGCGCATCATCGTCTCCGCCTCGGCGTGCCCTTCGGAGCGAGCCGTCACCAACAACCACAACCCCACCCCGATGAAGGTCATCATCTACCGACCTGACGCGGCCTAAACCCCCACCCCGCTCCCTGCGAGCACCACATATTGGAGACACATTGAGAACACCACGGTTCCGCAAGGCAATCGCCGCGGCGCTCGGCACGGCCGTCGCGCTCACCCTCGTCGCCTGCACGCCAAGCACCGAAGCCGACGACTCGACGGATGCCAACCCCACCGTCGTCTTCGGCTGGCTCAAGTCCACCGCCGACCTCGCCGCGTACCACGCCGAGACGGTTGCCGAGGATGAGCCGATCGAGCTGCAGTCCGAACTCTTCAAGACCGCCGTCGACGTGCAGACCGCGCTCAACAGCAACCAGATCAACATCGGCATGCTCACCCCCGTGCACCTGCTGCGCGGCATCGAGCAGGGCCAGGACCTGCTCCAGATCTCCGGCAACACCCGCGGCAACTCGGGCATCATGCTCAGCAGCGAGCTCGGCATCGAGAACGGTGACTGGGATGCGCTGAAGGAGCTCCTGGAGGAGCGCAAGCTCAAGATCGCGGCATCGCGCGGCTCGATCAACGAGGCCCTCGCCATCGCGACGTTCGAGCACCACGGCATCGACGTCGAGAAGTCGATCGAACTCATCAACGTGACCGACTTCTCGCAGCACGGCGAGGGCATCCGCCTCGGCGAGTTCGATGGCGCGTTCACGATGGAGACCTTCGCGACCCTCATGCAGGTCGGTGGCTACGCCGAGCTCTTCGCGACGCCATACGACACCGAGGCAGGCGACATCAACACGATCTTCGTCGCCAACGGCACGTGGGCCGAAGAGAACCCCGAGGCAGTGCAGGCGTTCGTCGACACGATCGCCAAGGCGTCCAACGCGCTCGCCTCCGACGACGAGCTCAACATCGAGGTCGGCATGGAACTCATGGGCATCGACCGTGAGACGGCCGAGATGGCACTGGCAAACAACCGCTACGAGCTCGGCCTCGGCGTGGAAGAGACCAAGGTCTTCGCCAAGCTCTTCTTCGAGCTGGGCCACCTCGAGCGTGACCTGACCGACGAGGTCGACGACTACGTCGACGAGTCCTTCGTGCAGGCCGCCACAAAGTAATCCCCGTTCCCGTCCGTACGGGCCGCTGACAGAAGGTGCACCAGATGAAACCCGGTCTCGCGAGACGCTTACTCCTCGGAAGCGTCCTCCCCATCGCCCTCGTGGCGGCGTGGTCGCTCAGCTCGATTCTCGAACTCATACCCCGCACCTCCCTCCCCGCGCCGTGGAAGGTTGTCGAAGCATTCGGCACCTGGATCTTCGGCACGGGCAGCGGCCCGTACGACGGAACCTGGATCGAGGCGATCTGTGCCAGCGGCGGCCGTGTGCTGCTCGGCTTCTCTGTCGCCCTCGTCCTCGGCGTCGTGCTCGGGGTGCTCGCCGGCTACTTCCGCCCCTTCGGCGAGCTGGTGGACCCCTTCGTGCAGATGCTTCGTCCGATCCCCAGCACGGCGTGGGTGCCCCTGACCCTCGTGTTCTTCGGGTTCGGCTTCCAGGGGGCCGTGTTCCTCATCGCACTCGGCGCCTTCTTCCCCATCTTCCTCAACACGATGGAGGGCATCCGCGGCGTCACAGGCTCGCTCACCCGGGTGGGGCGGATGCTCGGATCCAACACCTTCCAGCTGCTGCGCCACTTCGTCGTGCCGGCCTCACTGCCCAACATCTTCATCGGCATCCGCCTTAGCGTCGGCCTCTCCTGGGTGCTCGTCGTCGTCGCCGAGATGCTCTCGGTGCGGGCGGGTATCGGTTACACCCTCATGGACGCCTACTCCATGGGTCGCTACGACGTCATCATCTCCGCCATGATCACCCTCGGCCTGCTCGGGTTCCTCTCCGACCGCCTCGTCGTGATCATCCAGAACAGCGTGCTCAAGTGGCACAGAGAGACGAGCATCCAGAATGGCTGACGCAATCGTCACGTGCGCCGAGGTCGTGCGCACGTTCCCCTCCAGTGACGGCACAGAGAACCGGGTGCTGCGCGGACTCGACCTCGAGGTGCAGCGCGGCGAATGCGTCGTGATCATCGGGCCCTCCGGCTGCGGCAAGTCCACCCTGCTCAACATCCTCGCCGGCTTCGACAAGCCCAACTCGGGCACCGTCACCGTCGCAGGCAACCCGGTCAAGGGCCCCGGCCCGGACCGTGCCGTCGTCTTCCAGGACTACGCGCTCCTGCCCTGGCTCACGACCCTCGAGAACGTCGCGGTCGGCCTGCGGATCCGCGGCATGCGCAAGAAGGAGCGCCTCGCGCGAGCGCAGCAGTACCTCGACATCGTCGGCCTCGGCCATGTTGCCGACCGCGAGGTCTATCGTCTCTCGGGCGGCATGCAGCAGCGGGTCTCGATCGCGAGGGCGCTCGCGCTCGAACCCTCCATCCTGCTCATGGACGAGCCCTTCGGCGCCTTGGATGCGATCCAGCGAGGCATCATGCACAAGGAGCTCACGCGCATCCGGCGCGAGACAGAGAGCACCGTGCTGTTCATCACCCACAGCCTGGAAGAGGCCGTGTATCTCGGTGACCGCGTGATCGCGCTCAGCCACGGCACGGCCGGCGCTCCCACCGAGGTGGCCGTGCCCCTCGCCTACCCGCGCGACCCGCTCTCGGATGAGTTCACCGAGATCATGCGGCAGGTGCGGGCTCTTCTCCCTGAGGAGCACTGAGCCGGTCGGGCCGGAGGGTGCCCCCTCGTCCTCCGGTCCGGCCTCACCCCGCCCCATGCCCGCCCAGCAGTTTGAGCGGGACTGGCTCAGCTGATTTCGACGTGGCGGAGTTTCTCTGGGTTGCGCACCACATAGACCTCGGTGATGAGCCCGCCGTCGAGCAGGAACGTCGTCACGGTGTCGACACCGTGCGCCCCCACGGCGATGAGGGCGGCGCGGCCGTTGAGCTCGCCGATGCGCAGCACGACGGGGGTATCCGGATTCTGCATGACGCCGAGGCCGAAGCGCAGCACCTTCTCCGCGCCGAGGATGGGACGCAGGGCCGCGCGGCGGAGCCCACCCCCGTCGCTGTAGAGCACGACGTCGGGGGCGAGCATGCCCATGAGTTCCTCGATCGAGCCGCCGCTCGCCGCCGCGAGGAAGCGTTCCGTCACCTCACGGTGCGTCGCCCGGTCAACCGGCTGGCGCGGCCTTCGAGCCTGCACGTGCTCGCGGGCACGGTGGGCGAGCTGGCGCACGGCGGCGGGCGACTTCTGCAGCGTCTCGGCGACCTCACTGAGCTGCATCCCGAACACCTCGTGCAGCACGAAGGTGGCCCGCTCGGCGGGGCTCAGCGACTCCAACACGACGAGCATCGCGATCGAGACCGACTCCGCGAGTTCCGCAGTGTCAGGCGCGTGCGTCACGGGTTCGGGAAGCCACGGGCCCACGTATGCCTCGCGCCGCCGCTCCTGCGTGCGGGCGATGTTGAGCGCCTGCCGGGTCACAGCCGTGAGCAGGTAGGCGCGGGGAGACTCGACCTTGCCATGGTCGGCCGCCGCCCAGCGCATCCAGGTCTCCTGCACCGCGTCTTCGGCATCCGTCATCGTGCCCAGTACGCGGTAGGCGGCGCCGAGGAGGGCGGGGCGGTGCTCGTCGAAGACGGCCGCCGCGGCACTCGTTGCCTGGTCTCGGGCTCCGGGCCCGTCCGTCACCCGCGCACTCCCGACGGCCTGAACTCGCACTGCTCCTTGAAGCCCTGGCTCGTGAGCCCCATGGCCGCGTTCGTGCGGGAACGCTGGTTCTCGAGTGCGACGAGCGCAGTCAACTCGACGAGGGCGGCGTCACCGAGCTCGGCACGCAGCGCGGCGACCTGCTCGTCGCTCACGGTCGGCGGGGTGGCGGTCATCGCGACCGAGTATTCCATGACGCGGCGTTCCAGCTCGGAGTAGAGCTCACTCGTGTCGCGCCGCGTGACCTGCTCGAGCTTCGCCGGATCGACGCCCTGGTTGTGCGACACCCAGTAGCTGAAGTCGAGGCACCACGAGCATCCGATCTCCGCCGCGCTCGCCAGCAGGGCAAGGGCCGCGAGGGTGGGGTCGAGGCGATTCCAGCGGGCTGCCGAGTTCTCGGTCTTCAGCATCGTCGAGAAGACGCGCGGGTTGTGCAGGGCGACGAGCCCCGTGTCGAGCACCTTGCCGTAGGTGCGGCGGCTGTACGCCTCGAGGATGCGCACCTTGAGCGTGCGACGGTGAGTGAGCGGGATTCGGGCCATCGTGTCCTCCTTGTGGTGGTCGTTCACAAGGTCAGACACCGCGGGTCGCGAAAGTGTGACATCGGGCTCGTCTTCCACGGGCCGAGTCGCAACAATGCTGTGTTTCTTATTCAGCGCTGCCGTTTATTCGGCCGCACTGAACAAAAGAGACCGCACCGTCGTGACTGGGTGATGTGCGACGCGGCGCAACCTCGGATGCAATGATCGACGGATGCCCGTGACCTTCCACTCCGCGCCCACCCGAGACCTCCCGGCCGAAGTGCTCTACCGCATCCTGTGGCTCCGCAGCGCCGTCTTCGTGGTCGAGCAGGAGGCGGCCTACGACGACATCGACGGCCGAGACCTTGAGGCCGGCACGGTGCAGTTCTGGGCGGAACGCGACGGCGAGGTGCTTTCGACGCTCCGCCTTCTCGCGGATCCGGACGGCATGCGCATCGGCCGGGTTGCCACGGCGCTCTCGGCCCGGGGCCTGGGCCTGTCGGCCCGCCTGATGACGGATGCGATCGCCCGCTGCAGCACCGCGGACATCCGTCTCGACGCCCAAAGCCACCTCGCCGACTGGTACGCCCGTTTCGGCTTCGCGGTCGACGGCGCCGAGTACGTCGAGGACGGCATCCCGCACCTCCCGATGCTCCGCCCGAGGGCTGAGTAGGTCCGCCAGGCCGACCCCGAGGGTTGAGTAGGCCCGCCAGGGCGACCCCGCGGGTTGAGTAGGGCCCGCCAGGGCCGTATCGAAACTCGAACTACCGAGCCAACACCCGCAGCGTCAGCGCATCGAAGCGCTCACCCGTGCCGTAGACCCCGTTGAACAGTGGTGCGGCGTCCGGCAGCATCCGTGTCTCCACCTCGGCCCACACGATGTGCTCGCCCTCAAGCAGGGTCTCGGCTCCGCCGAGCGCGACGAGCGGCACGCGGCCTGCCACGCCGGTGTCGGCGCTGATGACGGCACCCCGTTCATCCGATTCGAGCCACGGCTCGGCGAGCGTGAGGTCGAGGGCACCGAAATGCCCCGAGAAGTGCACGTTCCCGCCGAAACGGATCGTGCCGCGGGCGGTTGCGAGTTCGAAGTCCGACTGGTCGAGGAGTGGAAAGAACAGGAGCCCGTCGACGGATGCCGCACCCTCCGCGACCCGCACGTCGCCGCCCGTTCCGCTCACGTAGCGCACGAAGCTCCCCTTGACGCCCCAGATGAGGCCGGGAAGTTTCGTGTCCGCCGGGGTCGAGACCGTGGCATCCGTTCGTTCACTCATGATCAGGAGCCTACGGTGGGGCTGGAAGCCCGCTTAACGAAAAAACCCCCACCATGTAGAAGCTAGGTGAGGGTTTCGTGGCTCCGACCGGCGTCGATCCGGTGACCTTTCGATTTTCAGGCGTGCAGTTCATTTCGCGGCGGCCCTATGGATGCTCGTTCGAATCTCGAACCAGGTGCGGCAGAAGTCATCGCGCGCGGCTGTCTCCATCCGATCAAAACCTCCACAGGCGTGTGGGTGCGCTGCGGGTCGCGCATCAAGAGCCGCTGCGAGTCGTGCGCTGAGCTATACCGGGGCGACTGGTCCGCGATCGCTCGCTCGGGCGTCTTCGACGGCCCCGTGGAAAACTACCGGTTCTATCTGCTGACGCTCACAGCACCGTCGTTCGGTGCGGTGCACCGAGTTCCACGAAAGGGCGGTCAGCGAGCGCCGCAGTGCGGCTGCGGGTCGCAGCATCAGGCGACGGATGCCGGACTGCGCGGGGTGCCGCTGCATTCCTCGAGCTATGACTACGCGGGGCAGGTGGCGTGGAACCGTGACGCGGGTTTGTTGTGGGACCGCACGCGGCGGCGGTTGCGCGATCGGTGGGACTCTACGGAGTACTTCATTGTGCGGGAGTGGCAGGACCGTGGGGTGCTGCATGTGCACGTCTTGGTGCGCATTGAACGCGCTGAGGCTCCTGCGGCTGACGTGCTGCGCGACGCTGCACGCTCGGCTGTCGCTTTCTCGGGGATCGACGGGGCGCAAGTCATGTGGGGCGTTCAATCTCGGTGTGATGCGTTCCGCGCTGACGGTGACGGGGCTAAGACGATCTGGTACCTCTCCAAGGCGCTGAACTACGTCATGAAGGACGTGGTGCACCAGGGCGAAACCGTGCACCCTCGAGTTTGGTCGCACCTGCTCGCGCTCGAGCGTGCAGCACGGGCGATCCGCTGTGCCCCTGACTGTGACCCTGGGTCGTGCATGGGGCGGGTGCATGACCGGTACGGGGCACGCTCCCAAGTGGTTAGTGCATCACGTCGCACCAAGTACCGCACTGGCTGGTCGTTCACTGGCCTAGCTCGCACGGTGCAGCGGCGACTGCGCCTCGAGTGGTTTCTATCCCAAGAATCTGAGTCGGCAACTGCATCGGCTGAGAGTCCACCTACTTCCCCGGCGGGGGTTGCGGAGGGCCGCGCCATGCGTCTGCGGCTCGAACTGGCTCCATGTTCGGCGGCGGTTCCATGATGGAGAGGAGGTGATCTGAATGGCTGAGCCAGATTGCATGATCTGCGCGATGATGGGCCTCCGAGCGTGCGACAAGTGCGGCAACCCAACCCCTCCGAACGGGAATCGAGATGCGTTGGGACGCGAGCTGTGCGCGTACTGCGCTTGATCGGTCGTCGTTGATCGAGCGAGGCTGCGCGGATGCCGCGCGGGTGGCCCCGAAGGGGCGACGCGCGGTATCCATGTAGCCTCCTGCTCCTCCCGGCGGGCGCTAGGTTGATACCGGCAAAGGAGATGCATTGTCCAAATTCCACGTTGATCAGATCGCCAACTTCCTTCGGACGGCCTACGCCCCGACCTATGAACGCTCGGACCTTGATGAGGTAAACAACCTGAGCAGATACCTCGGCGTTTACAGCTTGGACCTAACGCTGGGCGATGATCCTAGTGCTGCGCAAAGGCTCGTCGAGGTCACTGACGGTGGAAGGGACAGGGGCATTGATGCAATTGCGGTGGATCCTGTCCGTGATCTGTTGGTCCTCTCTCAGTCGAAGTTTCGTCAAGACGGCACCGGTGGCATGGAAGTTGGTGAATGCCTGAGGTTTGTCGAGGGTGTCCGGTCCCTGCTAGGGGCGAGGAACACTGGCGAGCCCGTCCACGCTTCCCCTGAGCTGCGCGCTGCCGTCCGCGAATTGCTGATCACTCCATCAGCACGAATTCAACTTGTGACGGTGTCGACGGGCAATCAGCAACTCTCAGCCGAAGTGTTGCAGCCGATATCCGCACTGCTGAGCGAGATGAACGATCTCGAGGGCGTGGATCCAATCATGACCCACGTCCACTTGGGCCAAGCAGAACTCTTCACTTCCCTCACGGGCAGTAGTCGTCAGGCAATAGACCTTGAGGTCGATTTGCTGAACTGGGGTGGCGGGACGGCTGATCCCTTGAGGATCCTGTACGGCAAGGTCTCGGGCGCCGATATCGCCCAGTGGTACCACGAGCACGAGACTGATCTGTTTGCTGAGAATATCCGGGTGGTTATCCCCAGGTCAGAGATCAATGCCGGGATGGCCGAGACAGTAAAGAACAGCCCGGAGCGCTTCGGTTACTACAACAACGGCATTGTGATCCTCGCCGATTCCATCGCCCACTCCCCGGGAGGGCTTCTGAATAGGGACGTTCTTAGAGTCGCCCTTAACGGTGCCTCGGTCGTGAATGGTGCACAAACTGTCTCAACACTCGGGTCTCTGCTGGGGACGGAGTGGGAGCAAAACTTGAGCCAAGTGTTTGTCCTCACACGTTGCATCGAAGTGCCCGCCGACGACGCCACCTTGGCGCGCGGAATCACGCGCTATGCGAACACGCAAAATGAGGTTTCCAGTCAGGACTTCTCGTTCTTGGACGAGCAGCAGCATCGTCTCGCCCGCGAACTTTTGCTGCTCGGGTACGAGTACGTCATTCGGCAGGCTGAGCAGCCCACTGCTGATGACCCGAGCAAGATCATCTTCCTCCGGGACGCCGCCGTCGCGCTGGCCTGCGCTGACGCTGACATCACGCTTTCGATCACCGCAAAACGAGAGGTGTCACGTCTTTTCTCCCAATCCGGGAACGAATACAAGCGTCTGTTCAACGCCGCCACCGACCCTCTTGTGTTACAGCGTTCTGTGATGATACTTCGGCGCTCCGACTCGCTCTTGGACGCCATATCTGCGGAGGCGACTGGGGTGGAGCTCGGAGTAGCGGTACATGGCCGATTGGTGGTCGCGCATCTGGCGCTCATGCGGGCGGGTTTGGACAGCCTGAAGGACCCGAGCTGGGACATCGCCCCCACTCTCGCTGATCTACCGAGCTTCGTAGCTGAATGCGTTTCGGCCCTCGCTAGCGTCTTTCCCGACAACTCGTACCCCGGCAACGTATTCAAGAACAAGTCAAGGACTGAGGAGCTTCTCGTCGCTGCTGGGTTGCCTTCGCCCTAGCGTTCCGACAGCGGAGGGCAAGTGTCCTGCGCCCGAAGGGCACAGGACGCGCGGCAGCTTGATCTTGTATAGAAGATTTCGGGAGAACCGGTAGAGGAAGCTCTAGTGGGGGTCGTCCACGGTCAGCGGATGCTGCGCCCACCGATTCACCGTGCTGACTCCGACGCCTAGGTACTTGGCCGCGTCTCGCTGGGAATAGCCCATTTTCGCGAGCGAGTATTCGGCGATTACGCGCTCCCAGCGGCCGTACTGGCGGCGGAATTCGCGAAGCGTGGTGAGTGCGCGGCGATACTCTTCGAGGTGCTTGGCTTCAAGTTCGAGTTGTTCGTATTCGTTGGGTGTGTCGCCATACGCGTAGCGCTCCCGCAACTCGCTCTCCTGCTTGCGGTTGTACATGAACTCGGCAGCGCGCTGTAGTTGCTCGCCTAGGTCCCGAAGTGTGTCGGCAAGGTCGACGCGATCGACTTCCTCGACCTGGAGCGTAATCTCGCTCGGGTTCACGTCCTCGTTAGCGCTCATGCGGCAAGCGTAGCGATCACAAAGGACATTCGCACGCGTTGGCGAACGCGAACGTGCTTGTGCGCGAACAAGAACGTCGCTAACGTGGCGTACATGTTCGCGAACGATAACGCTGTCACCATAGGTGCGCTCTGGGAGAGGTACACGCCGGTCGTGTTCTCCAAGATCGCACCGGGCACGCAGCGCGCGTACGTAAACGCATGGCGGCATCGCGTTGAGCCGTGGTTCGCCCACCGTGAAGTCACTTCAGTAACCACGCTCGACGTCGAAGAGGCGTTCGCTAGCTGGTCGGGCTCGGAATCGACAAGAGCCGATGCTCTTGGCGCTCTCTCTGCTCTGTACCGGGTCGCCGTCAAGGGCCGCTACGTCGCAGTGAATCCGTGTATCGGCATCGATCGCAGACGGGACCAGGCGACAGACGTGGCTGCCCGGGCCCTGACTCTGGATGAATACTTCCGGCTGCTCGAGGTTCTGCCGACGTCGGGCCACTACCGGCGTTTTGTGCTCGCGATGGTCTACACCGGCTGCCGCCTCGGGGAGGTCGCGGGCCTGCGAGTCTCGGACATTCAGTGGTCGGAGCGGACGCTGAGCGTCAGTCGTACCGCCTCGGCGGGGGTTACAGGTCAGATTGTCATCGGACCGACGAAGGGTCGCCGCACTCGGACTGTGCCTATCGTGGATCAACTGGTCCCGATGCTGGCAGAGGCGGCGGCTGGTAAAGGTCCGCACGACTATCTGTTCACGGGTCCGCGCGGTGGTTTCCTGAACTCCAAGAACCTAAGTCGAGCGCTTGACTGGCACGCGATGCGGCATGAAGTGAAGACCTTCGCGCCCGAGGAGCCAGCTTTGCACTGGCATGACCTTCGCCACACTGCGGCGGTGTTTCTGTTCGATGCGGGCCTATCGGCTCCCGACGTGCAGGCGATTCTCGGGCACTCGTCGCTGTTGGTTACGCAGATGTGTGCGGATACGCGCCGACTAGCTGCGAAGCGAGGAGTTGCGCCCCTATCGAAGTTCTACAGCGTCCAGTCGGAAGGTCAACTTCCAGCCCTTACGGGCGGCGTTTCAGACGATGTTCCGAGAGGGGGTGAATACCCTGCGAAATCCAGCTCTGACCTGGGAAAAGAAAAGGTCCCACCCCGAGTAGAAGCCTCGAGATAGGACCAGTGGCTCCGACCGGCGTCGATCCGGTGACCTTTCGATTTTCAGTCGAACGCTCTACCAACTGAGCTACAGAGCCGCACCTGGTGCGAAACCAGATGAAGAAGGCACGGAACACTGGCGAGAGTGTACCGTGCCTTGCGACCCTGACCGGACTTGAACCGGCGACCTCCGCCGTGACAGGGCGGCGCGCTAACCAACTGCGCTACAGGGCCAAGCTATGAAACTATGTTGTGTTGTGGTGACCCCAACGGGATTCGAACCCGTGCTGCCGCCGTGAAAGGGCGGTGTCCTAGGCCACTAAACGATGGGGCCGTGAAGAAACATCCTTCGTAGCTACCGAACGACAAGCATACGGATGCCGAGGCGTTTTGCCAAACTGAGCATCCGTTTTCATTTTTCGCCCGTCTGGGGGTGGGCAGTGGAGTCTCCGAGAAAGTGCGCGTTGCTCCCCAACGGGTGCGCTTCTGCGGGCTAGATTCGGGGCATTCGGCGCGCAGCATCCCGTCTGTGCGCCACCGGGGTGCGCCGCTTTGGGGGCCCCGCCTGATCTCACAGCAGGAGTCGAGGAAGCATGGCGACGGCACGCGTTCGGCCCCGGATGTCCCGGCTCCGCCTCATCCTTGCTGTCGCCCTTGCCGCGGCAGTCGCGGTGACGGGCGCCGTTGTGGGCGAGCCCCGTCCGCTGTCGGCCGTGGCCGCCGACTACCCCAGCTGGGACGACGTGCTCGCGGCTCGCGACAACGAGGCCGCCAAGGCCGCCGAGGTCACGCGCATCGAGGGCCTGCTGAAGGCTCTGCAGGCCGACGTCAAGGCGAAGCAGGCGACGGCCGTGAAGCGCGGCGACGAGTACTTCGTCGCCCAGCAGGCCTACGACGAGGCCGCCTACCGCGCCCAGCAGCTGCAGGCCCAGGCCGATGCGGCCCGCGTGGTGGCGGATGCGTCGATGCTGCAGGCGGGCCAGCTCGCCGCCCGCACCCAGCGCGTCGGCGGACCCGACATCACGGCGACCCTGCTCTTCGGCGAGGGCAACACGGCGAACCTGCTGAACCAGCTGGGCATGGCCTCGAAGGTCAACGAGCAGTCGAGCGGGGTCTTCGCGAAGGCGAAGCAGGACGAGAACACAGCCCAGTCGCTGACCGACCAGGCGAATCTCGCGAAGGCTGCGCTCGAGGAGCTGGCGGCGATCGCCCAGGAGAAGATGGAGATCGCCCAGAAGGCGGCGGATGCTGCGGCAGCGGCCCTCGAGGAGGAGCAGGAGAACAAGGCTCGCCTCCAGGCGCAGCTCGCCTCCCTCAAGGAAGACCGCATTGCGACCGAGGCCGAGTACACGGCCGGCATCAAGGCGCTCTGGGGTGAGGGCGCGGCGGGCGTCGTCTCGGCGACGGGGTGGGCTCGCCCGTCCGGCGGCTTCATCTCGAGCAGCTACGGATGGCGCGTGCCCCCGAAGCGCGGTGCGAGCACGCTCCACGGCGGCGTCGACCTGGCGCCGGGGTGCGGCGCCCCGATCTTCGCGGCCCACGCCGGCACGGTCGAGTACGCCGGCTGGAACGGCGGCTACGGCTACTATGTGCGCATCAACCACGGCAACGGCCTGGCGACCGCCTACGGCCACATCGTCGCGGGCGGACTGCGGGTGGGCGTCGGCCAGCGGGTGGGCCCGGGCCAGCTCATCGCGCACGTCGGCACGACGGGCACCTCGACCGGGTGCCACCTCCACTTCGAGGTCCGTCCGGGCGGCGGAACGACCGATCCGGTCACCTTCCTCCGCGGCCAGGGCGTCAGCATCTAGCGCCTGCCTCTTACCGCCACCCCGCGGCATCCGACAGTCAGTGGGGCGGATGCCTCGTTCTCTCGTTCAGCGAGAAGCTATTGCCATTGGGCCTCTAGTTGTTATTGTTACTTGTGTTAACAGTGTGACGGGGGATTCCACTGTGATTGCCGAGGCCGGGATACGGGGACACATGAAGCAGCACACAACCAAGACGCGTCGATCGCGGTCGCTTGTCGCGACCCTCGCAGTCCTTGGAGTGCTGCTCACGGGCGGACTCACCGCGCAGGGGACCCAGGCCGCCCACGCCGCCGACTACCCCAGCTGGCAGGACGTACTCGCCGCCCGTTCGAGCGAATCGGCCAAGAAGAACGAGATCGCCCGCCTTGAGCGCCTGCTTGCCCAGCTTGAGGCCAACGTCGCCTCGACCGAAGCTGAGGCGATGGCAAAGGGTGACGAGTTCATCGTCGCGCAGCAGGCATACGACGAGGCCGCCTACCGGTTTGCGACGCTCGAGCAGCAGGTCATCGACGCGAAGACCGCGGCCGACGAGTCGATGACGAAGGCGGGCCAGCTCGCGGCTCGGCTGCAGCGCGCGGGCGGGGGCGACCTCACGGCGCAGTTGCTCTTCACCGACTCCGATGACCTGCTCGGCCAGCTCGGACGCGCCACCAAGGTCGGCGAGCAGTCGAGCGGGATCTTCGCCAAGGCGAAGCAGGACGAGAACGCGGCCAAGGCGCTGAGCGACCAGGCCAAGGTGGCCGAGGAGGCCCTCGCGGGACTCGCGGCCGAGGCCGAGACCGCCATGATCGAGGCGCAGCAGGCAGCGGATGCCGCCAACGCCGCGCTCCAGGAGCAGGCGGGCAACCGCGAGCGGCTCGAGGCACAACTGAGTGTGCTGCGCGAGAATCGCGCCGCGACCGAGGCGGACTTCGCGATCGGCGAGCAGATCCGCCTCGCGGAGGAGGCGCGCAAGCGCGCGGAGGAGGAAGCGCGCCGCCAGGCCGCGGCTGCCGCCGCTGCAGCGGCCGCCGCCGAGGCAGCCAAGAACCGTCCGAGCCCCTCGACCCCGACGGCCCCGAGCCAGTCGGGCTGGGTGCGCCCAACAAGCGGCTACATCTCGAGCTCCTACGGATGGCGCGTTCCCCCGACCAACGGGGCCAGCACCCTCCACGGTGGTGTCGACTTCGCGCCCGGCTGCGGCGCCCCCATCTACGCGGCATCCGCCGGCACGGTCGTCTTCGCCGGTATGACTGGCGGTTACGGCAACTACGTCAAGATCAACCACGGCGACGGTTCGCAGTCGGCCTACGCACACATCCGCCCTGGCGGCATCGCGGTCGGCTACGGCCAGTGGGTCAGCGCGGGCCAGGTCATCGCCTACGTCGGCACGACCGGTATCTCCACGGGCTGCCACCTCCACTTCGAGATCCGCGTCGGCGGCTCGACGGTCGACCCCGTCCCGTACCTCCGGGCCCGCGGAGTCGGCGTCTAACGGCCACTGAAACGACATAAAAACACCCTCCCCGAGCCGGGGAGGGTGTTTTTGTTGTCTCAGGGAGAGGTCAGTGGTCCTCGGGGACGTAGGCGGCGTAGCCAGCCTGCACGATGGCCTCAGCCTCGTTGACGTCACCCCAGCCCTCGGTCTTGACCCACTTGCCGGGCTCGAGGTCCTTGTAGTGCTCGAAGAAGTGCTCGATCTCCATGCGCTTGTACTCGGGGATGTCGTTGACGTCCTGGATGTGGTCCCAGCGCGGGTCCTTCGCCGCGACGGCGAGGATCTTGGCGTCGCTGCCACCGTCATCCGTCATCTTGAAGACGCCGACGACGCGCACGCGCATCTGGATGCCGGGGAACAGCGGGTACTCGCCGAGCACGAGCACGTCGACGGGGTCGCCGTCGTCGGCGAGGGTGTTCTCGAAGAAGCCGTAGTCGGTCGGGTAGGACATGGGCGTGTACAGCACGCGGTCGAGCACGACGCGACCGGTCTTGTGGTCGATCTCGTACTTGTTGCGGCTGCCCTTCGGCACCTCGATGATCACGTCATAGTCGGGCATGCGAGCTCCTGCTCCTCGGTTCGGCGAATGCTGGAATAACGTTACTGGATGCACGCTCGACGCCCCCGACTGACCCCGGCGATCGCTGACACCCGGCGGGCGGTGCGGGAGTGCCTCGACGGCGTCCCGGCCGATGCGCTCGTGCTCGTCGGGCTCAGTGGCGGCGCCGACTCGCTCGCGCTCGCGGCGGCGACCGCCTTCGAGGCGCCGCGGGCTGGCCTGCGTGCGGGTGCGGTCATCGTCGACCACGGCCTGCAGCACGGGTCAGCGGATGTCGCGGCACAGGCCGCACACAAGGCAGAGCAGCTCGGGCTCGACCCCGTCATCGTGCGGCGGGTCGAGGTCGCGGCGCACGGTGGCCCGGAAGCGGCGGCGAGGGCGGCCCGCTATGGCGCGTTCGCCGACGCGGTGGGGGAGCACGGGGCATCCGCTCTCCTGCTCGCACACACGCTCGACGATCAGGCCGAGACCGTGCTGCTGGGTCTCGCGCGGGGTGCCGGCGCCCGCAGCCTCGCGGGCATGGCAACGCGCACCGAGTTGCCCATTTCGGGGCAACCCGCCGCAGCAGCGCAGGCCTCGGATGCCGAGTTGCCCACTTCGGGCCTTGCAGGCGCGCAGGAGGGCCATATCTGGGCAACTCGAGCCGCTGCAGGGCCTGTGCTGGTGCTGCGACCCCTCCTCGGCATCACGCGCGCCGAGACCGAGCAGGCCTGCGCCGACGCGGGCCTCGAACCGTGGAACGACCCCCACAACGCCGACCCGGCATACGCGAGGGTGCGGGCGCGGCGTGCCGTGCTGCCCGTGCTCGAACGCGAGCTCGGCCCGGGCATCGCGCAGGCACTCGCACGCAGCGCCGAGCAGCTGCGGGAAGACGCGGATGCCCTCGACCACTTCGCCGAGGAACAGATCGAGGAACTCGCGGAGCATGCCGAAGCGGGGCTCTCGCTGCCCGTGCGGGCGCTCGAGGCGAACCCTCCCGCGCTGCGGCACCGTCTCATCCGTCTTGTCGTCTCGGCGGAGTTCGGTGTCTCGCTCAGCCGCACCCACACGCTCGAGGTCGCCCGACTCGTCAGCGACTGGAAGGGGCAGGGCGAGCTGCACGTGCCGGGCGTTAGGGTTGAACGCAGAGGCGCGCGCATCTTCTTCAGCGCGGCCGAGCGAGCCGCCGAGGGCGCCGGCGCCGCGCCACACATCAACGAGAACGACCCCAGGGGCCGATAGGGAGCACGCGATGGAATCGCACGAGATCGAAGCCGACCTGACCAAGGTGCTCATCACGCAGCAGGAGATCCTCGACAAGATCGCGGAACTCTCGCGCCGCATCGAGGCCGACTACGCGGGGGAGAAGGTGCTGCTGGTCGGTGTGCTGAAGGGCGCCGTCATGGTGATGGCCGACCTCGCGCGCGAGCTCACGCTGCCGATCGAGATGGACTGGATGGCGGTGTCGTCCTACGGTTCCGGCACGAAGTCCTCGGGCGTCGTGCGCATCCTCAAGGACCTCGACACCGACCTGAGCGGCCGCAAGGTGCTCATCGTCGAAGACATCATCGACTCCGGCCTGACCCTCTCGTGGCTGCGCGCCAATCTCGAGAGCCGCGGCGCCGAGTCGGTCGAGATCTGCGCGCTCCTGCGCAAGCCCGAGGCGGCCAAGGTGCAGGTCGACGTGCGCTACGTGGGATTCGAGATCCCCAACGAGTTCGTCGTCGGCTACGGCCTCGACTACGCCGAGAAGTACCGCAACCTGCGTGACATCGGCGTGCTCGCGCCGCACATCTACAGCTAGGCCCCGACCCCCGTTACGCCCCCAGCAAACACCGGGCGGGCGCATAGGGGCTGCACGGTAGCCTTGCAGAACTATGAATCTGAAGAAGTTCCTGCGCGGGCCGTTCATTTATGTTGCGGCGGCCCTGATCATCGTCGCCATCGGCTTCGGCCTGCTTGGCAACTCTGGTGGGTTCCGCGAGATCAGCACGCAGCAGGGGCTTGAACTCCTCGCCGACGACAAGGTCAAGACCGCGACGGTCGTCGACGGCCAGCAGCGCGTCGACCTCGTGCTGAAGAAGGCCGATGAGGAACTCGGCGGCGCCCAGGTGCAGTTCTACTACGCACTCCCGCGCGGCGAAGAGGTCATCAGCACCGTCAACGGTTCCGCGCTCGAGAGCTTCGACGACGAGGTCGACCTCGGCAACTTCTGGACCTCGATGCTCGGGTTCATCATCCCGTTCCTCATCATCGGCCTCATCTTCTGGTTCCTCCTCTCCCGCATGCAGGGCGGCGGCGGCAAGGTCATGCAGTTCGGCAAGAACCGGGCCAAGCTCATGTCGAAGGAGACGCCCAAGGTCTCGTTCGACGACGTCGCCGGGGCGGATGAAGCGATCGAGGAGCTGCACGAGATCAAGGAGTTCCTCACCGACCCGTCACGCTTCCAGGCGGTCGGCGCGCGCATCCCCAAGGGCGTGCTCCTCTACGGCCCTCCCGGCACGGGAAAGACGCTCCTTGCGCGCGCGGTCGCGGGCGAGGCGAATGTGCCCTTCTACTCCATCTCGGGTTCCGACTTCGTCGAGATGTTCGTGGGTGTTGGCGCAAGCCGCGTGCGCGACCTCTTCAAGGAGGCCAAGGAGAACGCGCCGGCCATCATCTTCGTCGACGAGATCGACGCGGTCGGTCGGCACCGTGGCTCCGGCATGGGCGGCGGTCACGACGAGCGTGAGCAGACGCTCAACCAGCTCCTCGTGGAGATGGATGGCTTCGACGTCAAGACCAACGTCATCCTGATCGCCGCGACGAACCGTCCCGACATCCTCGACCCGGCCCTGCTTCGCCCCGGCCGCTTCGACCGGCAGATCGGCGTCGACGCGCCCGACAAGAACGGCCGCCTGCGCATCCTCGAGGTGCACTCGAAGGGCAAGCCGCTCGCGGAGGGCGTCGACCTCGAGGTGCTTGCCCGCAAGACCCCCGGCTTCACGGGTGCCGACCTCGCCAACGTGCTCAATGAGGCGGCCCTGCTGACGGCCCGCTCGCACGCGCAGCTGATCGACGACCGCGCGCTCGACGAGGCAGTCGACCGTGTCATGGCGGGCCCCCAGCGTCGCACCCGCGTCATGCGCGACCAGGAGAAGCTCATCACCGCCTACCACGAGGGTGGCCACGCGCTCGTCGCTGCAGGCCTGAACCACACCGACCCCGTGACGAAGATCACGATCCTGCCGCGCGGTCGGGCCCTCGGCTACACGATGGTCATGCCGATCGAGGACCGCTACTCGGTCAGCCGCAACGAACTGCTCGACCAGCTCGCCTACGCGATGGGCGGCCGCGTCGCTGAGGAGATCGTCTTCCACGACCCCACGACGGGTGCCTCGAACGACATCGAGAAGGCGACATCCACCGCCCGCAAGATGGTGACCGACTACGGCATGAGCGCCGCGGTCGGCTCGGTAAAGCTCAGCTCGAGCGGCGGCGAGTTCTACGGCCGCGACATGGGTTCCACGCGCGACTTTTCCGAGAAGCTCTCGGAGCAGGTCGACCGCGAGGTGCGCGAACTCATCGAGGCAGCCCACGATGAGGCCTACGAACTGCTGACGGTCAACCGCGACATCCTCGACCGCCTCGCGACGGAGCTGCTCGAGAAGGAGACGCTCGATCAGAACCAGATCGCCGAGATCTTCAAGGACATCAAGAAGCTGCCGCCGCGCCCCCAGTGGCTCTCGAGCGACAAGCGACCGGTCGATGAGCGGCCGCCGGTGCCGCTGCCCGAGAAGGCGCCCATCGACGCCGGTGTCGTCGACGGCGGTGTCGACTCGACGCCGGAGCCCAAGCCGAGCCGCGGTCCCCGCACTTCGCCGGGCATCGCGACCGCATAGGGGAGGCACCCGTGCACGAGAGCAGCGCTGGGGTGCCGGGCGGGAGCGTTGCGCCCCGGGCATCCGTTGACCGACCTCGCATCGAGGCCGCCGTCTCGGAGCTGCTCGCAGCCATCGGGGCGGATGCCTCGCGACTGGCTGAGACGCCCCGCCGCGTCGCCGAGTCATACGCGGAGTTCTTCTCCGGCATGGGGGTCGACCCCGCCGTGCACCTCGGCGAGCTCATCGACCTCGAGGATGGGCGCGAGGGCGAGCTCGTGATCATGCGCGACATCGCGTTCCGCTCAATGTGCGAGCACCACCTGCTGCCCTTCGTGGGTCTCGCCCACATCGCGTACCTGCCGGGTCGCCGTGTCGTCGGGCTGGGCGCACTGCCGCGGGTGGTCGACACCCTCGCGTCACGGCCGCAGCTGCAGGAGCGACTGACCGACGAGATCGCGGATGCCCTCGCCGACGCGCTCGACGCACGGGGCGTGCTGGTCGTGCTCGATGCGCGTCAGGACTGTGTCTCGACGCGCGGCACGAGGCAGGTCCGCAGCACGACCGTGACGCTCGCGAGCCGGGGGGAACTCGCGGACAGTGGACAGAAGGCCGCCGTGCTCGCCCTCGTGGGCGGTGCAGCGGCCGCAGGTGACAACGCAGGAGGCACTCATGCCTGACTCTCCCCTCATCATGGGCGTGCTCAACGTCACGCCGGATTCCTTCAGCGACGGTGGCGACTTCGCCCGCACCGAGGCGGCGATCGCCCACGCGGTGGAGCTGGTTGCCGCGGGCGCCGACATCATCGACGTCGGCGGCGAGACCACCAAGCCGGGCGCCGGCCGGGTGAGTGTCGAGGAGGAGCAGCGGCGCATCCTGCCGGTCGTGCGGGAACTTGTGGGGCGTGGCATCCGTGTCTCCGTCGACACCATGAACGCCGCGACGGCGGTCGTGACCGCCGGGCTCGGGGTCGAGATCATCAACGATGTCTCCGGCGGGCTCGCAGACCCGAACATGGCACGCACCGTCGCCGACCTCGACGTGGACTTCGTCGCGATGCACTGGCGCGGCCCGAGTTCGGGCATGGATGGCCAGGCCGTCTACTCGGATGTCGTCTCGGAGGTGCACGGGGAACTCGAGCTGCGCGTCGCCGAGCTCATCGTCACGGGCGTCGCGCCCGAGCGCATCATCGTCGACCCGGGCCTCGGCTTCGCCAAGCGGGCCGAGCACACCTGGGAGGTGCTCGTGCACCTGCGGCGGTTCCAGTCACTCGGTTCGCGCGTGCTCGTCGGCACCTCGCGCAAGCGCTTCCTCTCCAGCCTGCTCGAGGCGGATGCCGGCCCGAAGCAGCGAGACCGGGCCACGGCCGTCACGAGCGCGCTCGCGGCGGAGGCCGGCGCGTGGGCCGTGCGCGTGCACGATGTCGCCTCGACGCGGCTGCTGCTCGATGCCTGGGCCGCCATCGAGAGTGAGCAGCCGCCCATGCCGCACCGTGCCCGCTCATCGTTCCGGCAGCCGCGATGACGGCGCCGGTGCCGCTCATAGAGCGCGACCACATCACCCTGACGGGGCTTCGGGCGACCGCGCACCACGGTGTCTTCGAGCACGAGCGTCGCGACGGCCAGGTCTTCGTGATCGACGTGAGTGTCTGGCTCGACCTCTCCGTCTCGGCCGGGAGCGACGATCTCGGCCGCACGATCCACTACGGCGAGCTCGCGAACGAGGTCGTCGCATCCGTCGAACGTGACCCGGTCGACCTCATCGAGACGGTCGCGCAGCGGATCGCCGACACGGTGCTCGCGCATGAGGCTGCCGAGGTCGTGCGGGTGACCCTGCACAAGCCCTCCGCGCCCATCGAGGTGCCCTTCGACGACGTGTCCGTCACAATCACCCGGTGGCGCTCGTGAGCCTCCTCGACGTGCATCGCGAGCGGGCGGTCATCGCCCTCGGCAGCAACCTCGGCGACCGCGAGGCCACCCTCCGCTCGGCAGGGCTCGACATTGCGGCGACCAGCGCCCTCAATGTCGTCGCGGCATCCGGACTGTTCGAGACGCCCGCGCTGACCCTCGACGGGGTTGACGAGTCGGCCCCCGCCTACCTCAACGCGGTCGTGATCGTGGAGACGGCGCTCGCCCCCATCGCAATGCTCGAGCGCCTCAACGAGATCGAAGACGAGCACGGCCGCGTGCGGGAGGTGCGCTGGGGCGACCGCACGCTCGATCTCGACCTCATCGCCTACGGCGAGCTCACGCTCTCGACTTCGAGACTGACGCTGCCGCACCCGCGGGCGCACGAACGCGACTTCGTGCTCGTGCCGTGGCTGCAGGCCGACCCGGATGCCGCGCTCCCCGGCTTCGGCCGAGTGCACGACCTGCTCGCCCGGATGCCCGCGGGTGGCGTGACCCCAATCGCTGCCGCCCCGCTGCTTCCGGGCTCGGTGGGGGAGTCATGAAGCGCACTACACCAGCCCTCGTGCTCCTGCTCATCGCGATCGGTGCGGCCGTTGGCCTGCTCGCACAGCAGGGGCTCGCGATGTCGGGGCGCCCCGGCATCACCCCGCCCGTCACCCTCTCGATCGTGCTCATTGCGCTCGGCGTCATCGTCGTCGTGCTCGCCCTGCCGGTGCGCCGCGCCGTCAAGGGGGAGCGCAAGCGCGTCGACCCCTTCTACGCCCTCCGGGTGCTCGTGCTGGCGAAGTCGAGCGCCCTCTGCGGCGCGCTGCTCGCGGGCGCGGCGATCGGCTCCGTCGTGTTCCTGCTGAGCCGCACGGTGCCAGCCTTCGGCGTCGTCGGATACTCGGTCGGCACCGCGATCGGCGGGCTCGTGCTGCTCGCGGGTGGCCTCGTCGCCGAGGGAATGTGCCGCATCCCGCCGCCATCCGACGATGACGAGCAGGCGGCCGGCGCGGCCACGTGACCGGCACGCCGTCGTGCCCCGCCTGAGCCGCGACATCCGCCGCTCGGACTAGCCTGCGGGAGGGTCGCAGCGCCCGTCGACCGCCGGATAGGCTCGGTCGCGTACTCGCCCGGGTCGCCCCGCGGCGTCGCACGACAGTCCCAACACACGGATCGGAACAGCAATGTCGACTCTCCTCGACCCTCCCGGCATCGAATGGCGGCGTGTCTCACCGCGCTACGTCTGGGCTGAGGTCGTGAGCAACATCATCTGGTGGGGCGCGATCGCGGTCGGCGCCCTCGTGCTGCGGTTCTTCGTCGACGAGACCTGGACGCTCTGGGTGGCCATCGCCGCCGTCGTCATGCTCGTGCTGAGCACGGTCTTCACGGCACGCCAGGTGCGCGCCTACGGCTATCAGCTTCGCGATGATGACCTCATCGTTCGGCGCGGCATCATGTTCCGCCGCATCGTCGCGGTTCCCTACGGCCGAATGCAGCTGGTCGACATCAACCGAGGCCCCATCCAGCGTTGGCTCGGGCTCAGTGAGCTCAAGTTCGTGACGGCGGCCGCGGCATCCGCCGTCGTCATTCCCGGCCTTCCCGAGAGCGAGGCCGAGCAACTGCGCGACCGCCTCGTCGAGCTGGCCGAGAGCCGCCGGGCGGGACTGTGAGCGACCTCCCGATGCAGCCAGGTCCGGATGCCTCGGGCTCGGGCCCGAGCGAGGCCGCCGCCATCGCCCCCGAGGCCGTCCCCGTCGTGCAGACGGGGCTCGCCGACGGTGAGTGGCACCGCCTGCACCGGGCGTCGCCGCTCTTCAAGGGTGGCATCGCGCTCATCGCGATCCTCGGTGTCGTCGTCGCGAACCTCCGGGAGCGGCTCATCGACCTCTTTCTTCCCGGTTACACGGAGGGCGACGATCCCGTCGACCTCGTGCTCGAGAACGGCTTCCTCGGCTGGGCGCTGCTCGCCGTCGCGGGGCTCCTCGTCGTGCTCATCATCGGCTTCTACATCTCGTGGCGCATGCACACCTTCCGCGTCACCGATGAGGTCGTCGAGGTGCGCTCCGGCATCATCTTCCGCACCCACCGGCGGGCGCCGCTCGACCGCATCCAGGGCATCAACATCGGGCGTCCCTTCATCCCGCGACTCTTCGGGGCGTCGAAGCTCGAGATCAGCCAGGCGGGCCAGGACGCCAACGTGCAGCTCGCCTACCTCGGGTCTTCGGATGCCAACGACCTGCGGCGGGAGATCCTGCGACTCGCATCCGGCACCCGCGAGGAGCGCACCGCCGCGCAGGCGCAGGCGGCGGGCGTCGAGGGCTTCATCGACGCGCGCGTGCAGGAGTTCCTGGCACCCGAGATCACCGACAACGATGCCCCGCCGGAGTCGATCGTGCGCATCGGCATCGGGCGACTGATCGGCTCGGTGCTGCTGAGCGTGTCGACCTTCGTGCTGATCGCGGTCATCATCGGAGCGATCGTCGCGATTGTGATCACGGGCGAGCTCAGCATCCTCTTCGGTGTCATCCCCGCGTTGATCGGTTTCGGCAGTTTCTGGCTGCAGCGCTTCACGCGGTCGCTCCGCTACTCGATCGCGGGCACGCGCGACGGCGTGCGAATCGGCTACGGCCTGCTCTCGACCACGAACGAGACCCTGCCACCCGGGCGCATTCACTCGATCGCGGTCGACCAGCCGATCCTGTGGCGTTTCGCCGGCTGGTGGGAGATCAAGGTCAACCGCGCGAGCCAGGCGACCGCACAGAGCGTCTCCGGCGGGATCGCGAACACCACGATCCTGCCCGTCGGTGACGAGGCCGACGTCATGAACGTGCTGCGCCTGCTGCTCCCCGACCTCGACGACGACGCACGGGCCCTGATCGTCAAGGGCCTCGCGCCGCGCGGTGAGACCGGCGACCGTTATGAGAACTCGCCCAAGCGGGCCGCCTGGCTTCGCTGGTTCTCGTGGCGCCGCAACGGCTTCGCGGTCACGCCTGACGCGTTCTTCCTGCGCCGCGGCGCCATCTGGCGTGAGCTCGTGATCGTGCCGGCACCCCGCGTGCAGAGCGCCGCTATCCAGCAGGGGCCGGTCGGGCGGATGACGCGGCTCGCGACCGTTCACCTCCACACCGTCATGGGTCCTATCACGGCAAGCCTCGGCGCGATCGACGTCGACAAGGCCATGGAGTTCTTCGCCGACACGAGCCACCGACTCGTGGATGCTGCGGCTCGCGACCGCTCGCACCGTTGGGCCGAGACGAGCGACGAGCTCGGAGCGCCCGCGGCGCCCACGACTGAGGTGTCTGAGCCCGAGGCATCCGTTCCGCCCGCGGCGACTGCTGTTCCTCGACCCGAGCAGGATCCCCGCGAGTGAGCGTCTCTGAGCGCGCTGGTCGCCTCGGCGTCGGCATCATCGGTGCGGGCCGTGTCGGGCCCGTCCTGGGGGCGGCGCTCGCCGCGGCCGGCCACGCCATCACGGGCATCACGGCCGTGTCGAACGACAGCTTCGACCGTGCCGAGGCGATGCTGCCCGGTGTGCCGATCCTCGACGTGCCGACGGTCGTCGAGCGCAGCGAGCTCGTGATCCTCGCGGTGCCCGACACCGAACTCGAGAGCCTCGTCGCCGGCCTCGCCGCGACGGGCACGTGGCAGCCGGGTCAGCTCGTGCTGCACACGGCGCCCGGCTTCGGCACCTCGGTGTTGGCCCCTGCCATGCAGGCCGGTGCGATTCCCCTCGCGGTGCATCCGGCGCTCGCCTTCACTGGCACGAGCATCGACCTCTACCGCCTGCGCGAGGCCTTCTGCGCCGTGACGGCGCCCGCGCCCGTGCTGCCGATCGGGCAGGCGCTCGTCGTGGAGATGGGCGCCGAGCCCGTCGTGATCTCGGAGGGCAGCCGCGCCGCCTACGCGGAGGCCCTGGCCACGGCGACGACCTTCTCGACCGCCATCATCGGCCAGGCGATGCGCATCCTTGGCGAGATCGGCGTCGAGGTTCCCGGCGCCGTGCTGACGCCGCTCGTGCGTTCCGCCGTCGAGAATGCGCTCGCGAGCGAGGAGCTCGCCCACCGTGACATGCTCGCCGACGAGGTCGACCGCAGCGTCAACGGCGACCGGGCCCGTGAGAGGTACAACACACTCAACGACCTTGACACTGACGGCCCCAGCCCGAGGAACGGAGACGAGGAATGACCATCGAGGTCGTGCATCACATCGCGGAGGTGCGCCAGCGGGTCGCATCCGCTCGAGACGCGGGCCAGACGGTCGCCTTCGTGCCCACGATGGGCGCCCTGCACGCCGGCCATCTCTCGCTCGTTGAGCGCGCGGCATCCCTCGGCGACCTCGTGGTCGTGTCGATCTTCGTCAACCCGCTGCAGTTCGGCGAGGGTGAGGACTTCGGCAAGTACCCGCGCACCCTCGATGCGGATGTCGCGAAGCTTGAGCAGCTCGGCGACGCCCTCGTCTTCGCGCCCGCCGTCGAGGAGATCTACCCGCACGGGCCGAGTGCGACGCGCGTCAAGGCGGGGCCGGTCGCGTCGCGCTTCGAGGGCGCTGTGCGACCGGGGCACTTCGATGGCACCCTGACGGTCGTCGCGAAGCTCTTCAACATCGTGCAGCCCGACGTGGCGGTCTTCGGGCAGAAGGACGCGCAGCAGGTCTTCCTCGTCAAGCAGATGGTCGACGACCTCGACCTGCCCGTGCGCATCGACGTTGCGCCCATCGTGCGGGAGGAGGGCGGGCTCGCGCTCTCGAGCCGCAACCAGTACCTCTCGGAGACGGATGCCGCGGCGGCCCTGTCGCTCTCGACGGCGCTCGCTGCCGTGGCCGACGTTGCCGCGGGGTTCCGCGGGGGGAGAGCTTCGGCGGCGATCGCCGCGGGGCGCGAGGTGCTCGAGGCGGAGCAAAACGCATCCGTCGACTACCTCGACATCGTGAACCCGGCGACCTTCACACCCGTGCCCGACGAGTTCCGCGGTGAGGCACTCGCGATCGTCGCGGCACGCTTCGGCACGACCCGGCTCATCGACAACCGCGAGGTCACGTTCGGCGAGCCGCCCAGCTGCTGAGGGGGCCTAGCGGCCGAAGATTCGGGCGAAGAGGCCTTGCGCAGGCTCGTTCTCGTGGCCCTGGCACTGCTGCGCCCGGGGGACGTTACGCATGACCTGGTCGACGTGCTGGCCGCAGCCGGCCCAGGTGGTCTTTCCGCATCGGCGGCAGGTGACTGCTGAACACATGGTGGTGGGGGTTCTCCTTCGTGTGGGGTTGCTCAGGCGAGCATCAGGAAGAGCTTCTCGAGCTCTTCGGGGGTCATCTTGGTCTCGTCGTCGGCGTCGTCATGGCTCTCGGGGTTGAGGCATTCGCGCAGCGCTGACGAGACGATCGCGAATCCGGCGCGGTCGAGGGCGCTCGAGACCGCGGCGAGCTGCGTCACGACGTCCTTGCAGGGGGCGCCGTCCTCCATCGCGACGATGAGCGCGCCGAGTTGCCCCTGCGCTCGCTTGAGTCGGTTGACGATCTTCTTCTGGGCGGCCGCCGCATCGATCGCCTGCTGGGTCGTCATGATTCGGCTCCTTGCGTCGTGAGGATGTCGCGGCCGCCGTTGGGCAGCGCCGCCTTGAGGGTGAGGATGCCGCCCGAGAGGGTGGCGGAGTCAAGGCCGGCCTGCGCGAGCTGGCGGTGCGCGATGTTGGAACGCACCCCCGAGGCGCAGAGGGCACGCACGGGGCGACCGGCCGCAGCGTCGTGCACCTCGGGCATCCGGTCGCGCAGTTCCGTGTGGGGGATGTTGAGTGAACCGGGGATGTGCCCGCTCGCGAACTCCCCGCGGGAGCGCACGTCGAGTACGAGGGCTTCGGATGTCACGGCCTCAAGCTCGTCGGCGTGCCAGACCGAGAGGGTGCCCCTGAGCAGGTTCTCGCCCGCCATGCCGGCGAGGTTCACGGGGTCCTTGGCCTGGCCGTAGGGCGGGGAGTACGAGAGGTCAAGGTCGATCAGGTCATCGACCGTCATGCCCGCCCGCAGCGCGGTCGCGAGCACGTCGATGCGCTTGTCGACCCCGTCGGCGCCGACGGCCTGGGCGCCGAGCAGGCGGCCGTCGCCGGGGGCGAAGTGCACGATGAGGTGCACCTGCTGGGCGCCGGGGAAGTAGCCGGCGTGCTGGTTGGGGTGCAGGTGCAGCGTCTCGAACTCGATGCCGGCCTGCTCTAGTGAGGCGCGGTTGGCGCCCGTCATGGCGGCGGCTAGTTCGCCCATGCGCACGATGGCCGTGCCGAGTGGCGTGGGGATGGGGCGTGCCGTCGACGGGCGCAGGATGTCGTCGGCGACGAGGCGTCCGGCGCGGTTGGCCGGGCCTGCGAGGGCGACAGGGCGACGGATGCCCGTGACCGCGTCGGTGCTCACGACGGCGTCGCCGACGGCCCACACTCCGGGGGCCGAGGTGCGACCGTGCTCGTCGACGACGATGGCGCCCCGCTCGACCTCGATCCCGGCGGCCTCGAAGGCCTCGGTGTCGGGGCGCACGCCCACCGAGAGCACGATGATGTCAGCCGGGATGCGGGTGCCGTCGCCGAGCACGACAGTGTCATGGGTCTCGCCGGGTTCGACGCGCTCGGCGCCGACGCCCTCGCGCACGGTGATGCCGGCCCGGGCCATCTCGTCACGGATGAGCGAGGCGAGCTCCGCCTCGAGTGGCGGCAGGATGTGCGGGGCGAGTTCGATCACGTCGACCTCGAGACCCTGCATACGGAGTGCCTCGGCGGCTTCGACCCCGATGAATCCGGCACCGAGCACGACGGCGCGCTTCGCGCCGGACTCGACACGGTCACGGAGGGCGATGGCGTCGCCGACGGTGCGGAGGGTGCGCACGCGGGGCGAGTCGAGCCCTGGCAGTGGGGGGCGCACGGCGCGGGCGCCGGGCGAGAGCACGAGGGCGTCGTAGTCGATCGTGCTGGTGCCCTCGGCGGTGCGGACGGTGACCTGGCGGGCATCCGTATCGAGCGCGATGACGTCGTGGCGCACGCGCACATCGAGGTCGAATGCCGCGCGCAGGCTCTCGGGGGTCTGCACAAGGAGCGCATCGCGGCTCTCGATCTCGCCGCCCACGTAGTAGGGGAGGCCGCAGTTGGCAAACGACACCTCATCGCCGCGTTCGAGCACGATGATCTCGGCGGTCTCATCGAGGCGGCGGGCTCGGGCGGCGCAGCTCATTCCCCCGGCGACGCCTCCGACGATGACGATTCTCTTCTCTGGCATGCAAGCCAGGATACCCCCGGGGGTATCGGGCCGCAAGTCGAGCCACATGCCGCCGCCCGGTTCGCGGGCACGCCGTAAGCTTGATGCGTGACTGAGACGACTGCACCTGCCCTGACCCACGAGGAACTCGAACGCGAGGCCTCCGAGCAGACCCAGGTGCGTCTCGCCAAGCGGGAGCGGCTCATCGAGACGGGCGCCGAGGCCTACCCGGTCGCCCTCCCCATCACGACGACGATCCCGGCCGTGCGGGCGCAGTTCCCCGACCTCGAGCCCGATGCGCAGACGGGCGAGAAGGTCGGGCTCGCCGGCCGCATCGTGCATCTCCGCAACACCGGCAAGCTGTGCTTCGCATCGCTGCAGGCCGGGGACGGCTCACGAATCCAGGCGATGGTGTCGCTCGCATCCGTCGGCGAGGAGTCGCTCGCCTCCTGGAAGGAACTCGTCGACCTCGGCGACCACCTCTTTGTGTCGGGCGAGGTCATCTCGAGCCGCCGCGGCGAACTCAGCATCATGGTCGAGGAGTGGAAGGTTGCCGCCAAGGCCGTGCGCCCCCTCCCCAACATGCACAGCGAGCTCAACGAGGAGACGCGCGTGCGCCAGCGCTACCTCGACCTCATCGTGCGCGAGCAGGCCCGCAAGACGGTCGTCGCGCGCGCAACCGTCAACGCCTCCCTCCGCGAGACCTTCAAGGGCCACGGCTACCTCGAGGTCGAGACGCCCATGCTGCAGACACAGCACGGCGGGGCATCCGCTCGTCCATTCGTCACCCACTCCAACGCCTTCGACACCGAGCTGTACCTGCGCATCGCGCCCGAGCTCTTCCTCAAGCGCGCCGTCGTCGGTGGCCTCGAGCGGGTTTTCGAGATCAACCGCAACTTCCGCAACGAGGGCGCCGACTCCACGCACAGCCCCGAGTTCGCGATGCTCGAGGCCTACCAGGCCTACGGCGACTACCACCAGATGGCCGACCTCACCCAGCAGCTGATCCAGGATGCCGCGCTCGCCGTCGTGGGCGGACACGTCGTCACCTGGGCCGACGGCACCGAGTACGACCTCGGTGGCGAGTGGGACCGCGTCTCGATGTATGACTCCCTCAACGAGGCATCCGGACTCTCGGTCACGCCCCAGACGCCAGTCGAGGGGCTCGTCGCCCACGCCGCCACGCTCGAGATCGAGGTCGACCACCCCACCCACGGCAAGCTCGTCGAGGAACTCTGGGAGCACTACGTCAAGGGCGGGCTCACGCGGCCGACCTTCGTCATGGACTTCCCCGTCGACACCTCACCGCTCGTGCGCGACCACCGCACGATCGAGGGCGTCGTCGAGAAGTGGGACCTCTACATCCGCGGCTTCGAGCTCGCGACCGGCTACTCCGAGCTCGTCGACCCCGTCATCCAGCGCGAGCGCTTCGTTGAGCAGGCGAAGCTCGCCGGCCGCGGCGACCCCGAGGCGATGCGCCTCGACGAGGAGTTCCTGCGGGCGCTCGAGCACGGCATGCCGCCGTCGGGTGGAATGGGCATGGGCATCGACCGCCTGCTCATGGCCATCACGGGCCTCGGCATCCGCGAGACGATCCTCTTTCCCCTGGTCAAGTGATGACCGACCCGAAGAAGCCCCACAAGAAGGTGCCGCCGGCCCGCGTCGGCCTGTGGTTCATCATCGGCATCGTCGGCCTCTACTTCGTCATCACGGGCCTCGTCGGCATCCTCGGCGGCTGACTCCAAGCATCCGCAACGTAGACTGTCGCCGTGCTTGAGAACTTCTGGGCGAACGCCGTCTTCTCGGTGACGCCGACCATCCTGCTGGGTCTCGTCTTCTGGTTCGTGATCCGCTCGATCCTGCGCGCCGACCGCACGGAGCGGAAGGTCTACGCCACGATCGAGGCCGAGGAGCGCGCCAAGCTCGGTCTTCCCATCAAGGACTGACCATGCGCAGGCCCCTCTCTGCCGCGCTCGCCGCGGTGCTCGCGGCCGGCCTCCTCTCCGGATGCTCGCTCATCGAGTCGACCGTGCAGCAGAGCGTCGACGGCGCCATCGAGAGTGCGAGGGAGAGCATTGAGGGCAGCCTTGAGGGCGCCTTCGAGGGCGTCACGGGAGTCGATGTCGAGGCCAGCAATGAGCTGCCCGCCGACTTCCCCGCAGAGGTCCAGCTCATCGACGGCACGGTCGTGCACGCCGGCAGCGCCACGGTGCAGGGCGAGGGCAACTGGATCGTCGGGCTGCAGACGGAAGCGACGGTCGCCGACGCCTTCGCACAGGCACGCGAGCGACTCGTCGGCGTTGGCTTCACGGCCTCCTTCGCGACGGAGACGGGGGAGCGCAGCGTGGGCGCGTTCGCCGGCGCAGGCCTCAACGTGCTCGTGACGGTGACGCCCGAGACATCCGGCACCATCGTGAACTACGCCGTCACCCCGCTCGGCGCGCGACAGTAACGTTCAGCCGCGCGAGCGCAGCCGCACGGTCGGCATCGGCGGGGCCGGCAGCGAGGGTCCGTCGTAGACGGTGTTGCCGAAGCGCCCTTCGGCGTCGGCGCCCCCGATGACGTCGCGCTGCCATTCCTCACGGTAGGCGACAACCTCCTCGTGCGTGCGGCCGATGAAGTTCCACCACATGACGATCTCCTCGCCGAGCGGTTCACCACCGATCAGGATCACGCGCGCGCCCGCGTCGCCGGATGCGAGTGCGATCGCCGACGCGCCGGGGGAGCGGTAGGCGAGGTGGTCCGGCTCGACAGCGACGTCGTCGACCGTGACGGCGCCCGTGTCGAGCAGCACGCCGTGTTCGAACGCGGGGTCCACCGGCACGAGGATCTCGGTGCCTGGCGGCAGGTCGATCTGCGCGCCGACGAGCGGGCTGAAGGCCGTGGCATCCGAGGTCTGTCCCAGCAGGCTGCCGATGAAGACGCTCACCTGCGCGCCCTCGTGCTCGACGACGGGCGGCACGGTGTGCTCGAAGAACGGTTCGGTGTGGCGGTGCGGGTCGGGCAGCGCGGTCCAAAGCTGCACGCCGTGGAGCACATTGCTTCCGGATGCCCCGCCGCCCGTCGTCTGGCCGCCGACGTTGCCGGTGTCGACCGCGGCATCCGTCGGGTTCGGTGCGGCGGGTCGCGCGCCGACCGAGACTTCCGAGTGCTGGATGCCCCGCCCCGCCGTCATGAGGTTGAGCTCGCCAGGACGCACCACAGCGTGGCCACCACTGGAGTCGCGGTGCTCAATCTCGCCCGCGAAAAGCCAGCTCACGGTCTGGAGGCCCGTGTGCGGATGCGGCGGCACGACCATTCCGCCGCTCTCGTTGACGTCGTCCGGCCCGTAGTGGTCGAGGAAGCACCACGCTCCGATGAGGGAGCGCCCGCGCTGGGGGAGCGTGCGGCGCACCGTCATGGCCCGCGGCCCACCAAGGGGAACGTCGCGTGGCTCCAACACCTCGATCGTGCCGTCGCCGCCGGGGACCGAGACGCAGAGCAGTTCCGTGGGGCGTTCGTCGAGGTCAGACATGACAGGAGCCTATGCCGCGGGAGTCTCCGGCGTCTCTTCCACCGGAGGTTCGGTGGGCTCCGGTTCGGGCTCCGGTTCTGGTTCTGGTTCTGGCTCCTGCGTCGGCGGTGCGGGCTCCGGCTCGACGGGAGGCTCGGGCGCCGGGGGCGCGGGTTCGACGGGCGCCTCCGTGGGCGTCTCAATGGGCGCCTCGCTCGGCTCGTCGTCGACACTGGGCGACGGTGGTGGGGTCACGGAGACGCTGGGCCGCGGCTTGGGCGAGTTCGAGGGTTCCGAGTCATCCGCCCCGTTGTTGGCGAACGCGAAGGCGAGCCCGATCGCGATGACGGCGAGCAGCACGATGCCGACGATGATCCATGGCCACGGCGACCCCCTGCGCTCGTCGCCGCCGGGCGGGGTCGGGGGCAGTCCGCCCGCGCCGCCGGTCGCCGCCGAGGCGGTCGCGATGGGCACGTGTGATGCGACGGGAGCCGTCGCTCCGCCGGAGAGGGGAGCGTTGTGGCCGCCGCCGTCGATGGCCTCGAGCCGTGTCGTCTCGGCCGCATCGTCGACCGGAGTGGCTGCCGGCGTGCCGACCTCCCGGGCGCCGCCCTCGTCTGGCGGCCCGTAGACCTCGGTGCCGGGTTCGCCCGCCTGTTCCGCCTTCGGCAGTGGCTTGGTGGCGTCGAGGTCGTCGCCTCCCTGGCTGTTCACGTCGTCGTCGGGCATATCGCCGCTCCCATCGTCGGATGCCGTGCCCATTCGACGTTACCCCGGCGGGCGCGTGCCGGTCAGGGGTCGACGACGAGCAGCTCGCCGACCTCGCAGTCAAGGGCCCGGCAGATGGCGGTGAGGGTCGAGAAGCGGATGGCGCGTGCCCTGTCGTTCTTCAGCACCGAGAGGTTCACGACGCTCACGCCGACGAGTTCGCTCAGCCGCGTCAGCGTCATCCCCCTCTGCTCGAGCAGCTCATCGAGCCTGCAGTGGATGCCCGTCTCCTCGTCGTCGGCGGGCGCCATCACACGAGTCCCTTCGTGTCATCCTGCAGCCGCTCGGCCCTGCGGAAGGCGAATGCGACCGCGGCGAGGGCGAGGCCGAGGAGCAGGGGCCAGAAGTCGAGCTGCAGCATGAAGTCGGGGTCGGGCAGGCCCGTGTGGAGTGGGTCGTAGGCCGTGCCGTCCCACTTCGGCTCGGGAACGTCGGGTCCCGGCGCGTCGTCGCTGCCCCATGCGCTCACAAAGAGGGCCTGGGTTGAGGCGATGTTGCCGCCGACCGCGAAGAAGATCTGCCACGCGATGCCGCCGATCATGACCGTGAGGCCGGACATGCTGACCGCCCGTGTGACGGCGGCGGTGAACCCGCTCCCGCTCAGCAGCCGCTGGCACAGGAGGGCGATCGTGACGGCGATCACGATGAAGCTCGCCCCCTGCACCGCGTGGCCCGCGGCGAGGAAGGCGCGAGCATCCATACCGAGTCCCGTGATGAAGACTTCAGCGGAACTGAAGCCGCCCCCGGTCACCTGGGCGCTCGGGCCCTCCAGGATTGTGATCCACGGGTATGGTTCCGGCCAGAACTCTCGCACCGGGATCGTGGCCTCGACCTGCTCCGCCGTGAGCGTCGCGACGACGGCGACCGCGGTCACGATCAGGGTAAGGCAGGCGTACAGCGCCGCGATGAGGCGGCCGGCGACCAGCACGAGAGGCCGTGACTCGGCATTCGCGGCGCTGCGCCGACGGAGCAGCACGATCGCGAGGATGATGATCGCGGCCATGGCGAGCGCGATGATCGCGATGCGGATGCCGCCCATCAGACCAGTCCCTCCGTCTCGCGCTGCAGGCGCTCGCCGACCCCGAAGACGGTGCCCCCGAGGGCGGCGAGGAAGGCGACCGCGAAGAGCGGCATGACCTCGACCGACTGCACGACGTTGTTGAAGGTGCCATCGGAGATCTGGGCGAAGGCGCCGTTCGCGCCCATGTTCGCGAAGAAGGGGGCCAGGGCGGAACCCAGGAACGCTGCGAAGCCTGCCGTGAGGATCAGCCGCGTGTTCGCGCGGCTGAAGACGCGGCCCCGGAGCACGTTCCAGAGGAGTGCCAGGAGGGATGCGATGACCGTGACGACGCTCGCCGCGATCAGCACCTGCTCGCTCACGAGTGCCCAGACCGAAGCGGCAGGCAGCGCATCCGGCAGGATCCAGGCGGAATCGAGTTCGACAGTGCGGGCTGCGCCGCCGGGGCCGATGGGGGCATCCGCTGGCGTGCCGATGAACTCTGCAAAGACGCGCACGCCGTCGCCCGCCAGCACGTCGATCGTGCGGCGCACGCACTGCACGAGGGTCATGATCGCGAAGACTCCGCCCATCAGCATGAAGAACGCCATCGCGACGACATCCCCCCTCGAATGGTTGCTGCGGGTGTTGCCCGTCATGGCAGCCCCTCCTTATCGATAGTCGTTGTTATTGATAGTCGATAAGGTAACGACAATCGATATGGAGCGCAAGCCTCTCATCGCAAATATCCGCGTCACGCCCACGGCGAACAAGGGCAGTCCTTGAGGGGTTCCGTCGTTACCGTAGATGTACCGGCATCCACACCTGCCCAGATGCCAGAGGAGTTAGAGAATGTTCGAGAGATTTACCGACCGTGCTCGTCGCGTTGTCGTCCTGGCCCAGGAAGAGGCCAAGATGCTCAACCACAACTACATCGGCACCGAGCACATCCTGCTCGGCCTCATCCACGAGGGTGAAGGCGTCGCCGCCAAGGCCCTCGAGTCGCTCGACATCTCGCTCGACTCCGTGCGCGAGCAGGTGCAGGACATCATCGGCCAGGGCCAGCAGCAGCCCACCGGCCACATCCCCTTCACGCCGCGCGCCAAGAAGGTGCTCGAGCTCTCGCTGCGCGAGGCGCTCCAGCTCGGCCACAACTACATCGGCACCGAGCACATCCTGCTCGGCCTCATCCGTGAGGGCGAGGGTGTCGCCGCGCAGGTGCTCGTCAAGCTCGGCGCCGACCTCAACAAGGTGCGCCAGCAGGTCATCCAGCTCCTCTCCGGCTACCAGGGCAAGGAGCAGGTGCAGGTCGGCGGCAACGACCAGCCTGCAGCGCAGGGCGGCTCGCAGATCCTCGACCAGTTCGGTCGCAACCTCACGCAGGCGGCGCGCGACGGCAAGCTCGACCCCGTCATCGGGCGCGAGAAGGAGATGGAGCGGGTCATGCAGATCCTCTCCCGCCGCTCCAAGAACAACCCCGTGCTGATCGGTGAGCCCGGCGTCGGCAAGACCGCCGTCGTCGAGGGCCTCGCCCAGGCGATCGTGCGCGGCGACGTGCCCGAGACCCTCAAGGACAAGCAGCTCTACACGCTCGACCTCGGCTCGCTCATCGCCGGCAGCCGCTACCGCGGAGACTTCGAGGAGCGCCTCAAGAAGGTCACGAAGGAGATCCGCACGCGGGGCGACATCATCACCTTCATCGACGAGATCCACACCCTCGTCGGTGCCGGCGCTGCCGAGGGCGCAATCGATGCCGCGAGCATCCTGAAACCCCTCCTCGCCCGCGGCGAGCTGCAGACCATCGGTGCCACGACGCTCGACGAGTACCGCAAGCACTTCGAGAAGGATGCCGCGCTCGAGCGCCGCTTCCAGCCCGTGCAGGTGCACGAGCCCTCGCTGCCGCACACGATCAACATCCTCAAGGGGCTCCGCGACAAGTACGAGTCGTTCCACAAGGTGTCGATCACGGATGGCGCGCTCGTCTCCGCCGCGAACCTCGCCGACCGCTACGTGCAAGACCGCTTCCTGCCCGACAAGGCGATCGACCTGATCGACGAGGCCGGCGCCCGCCTGCGCCTCTCGATCCTCTCGTCGCCGCCCGAGCTGCGCGAGTTCGACGACAAGATCGCCTCGGTGCGCGCCGCCAAGGAGGCCGCGATCGAAGACCAGGACTTCGAGAAGGCCGCCTCGCTCCGCGACGAGGAGAAGAAGCTCCTCGGTGAGCGCCTGCGCCTCGAGAAGCAGTGGAAGTCGGGCGAAGCCGGATCCACCGGCATCGTCGACGAGGGAATCATCGCCGAGGTGCTCGCCAACGCGACCGGCATCCCCGTCTTCAAGCTCACGGAGGAGGAGACCGCGCGTCTCGTCTTCATGGAGAAGGCGCTGCACCAGCGCGTCATCGGCCAAGAGCAGGCCATCTCGGCCCTCTCCAAGACGATCCGCCGCACGCGTGCCGGGCTCAAGGACCCGAAGCGTCCCTCGGGTTCGTTCATCTTCGCCGGCCCCACGGGTGTTGGAAAGACGGAGCTTGCCAAGGCGCTCGCCGAGTTCCTGTTCGACGACGAGGACGCGCTCATCTCGCTCGACATGTCGGAGTACGGCGAGAAGCACACCGTCTCGCGGCTCTTCGGCGCCCCTCCCGGGTTCGTCGGCTTCGAAGAGGGCGGCCAGCTCACCGAGAAGGTGCGCCGCAAGCCGTTCTCCGTCGTGCTCTTCGATGAGATCGAGAAGGCCCACCCCGACATCTTCAACTCGCTCCTCCAGATCCTCGAAGAGGGGCGCCTGACGGATGGCCAGGGTCGTGTCGTCGACTTCAAGAACACGGTCATCATCATGACGACCAACCTCGGCACGAAGGACATCACGGGTGGCCCCGTGGGCTTCACGATCGAGGGTGACGCCGCCCAGGACTACGCCGGAATGAAGGCGAAGGTCGTGGAGGAGCTGAAGAAGAACTTCAAGCCGGAGTTCCTCAACCGAGTCGACGAGACCATCGTCTTCCCGCAGCTCAACCAGGACGAGCTCCTGCAGATCGTCGACCTCTTCGTCAAGCGCCTGGGCGAGCGGATGCTCGACCGCGACATGACCGTCGAGCTCACGCCCGCGGCCAAGGCGCAGCTCATCAAGGTCGGCTTCGACCCGACGCTGGGTGCTCGCCCGCTGCGTCGCGCGATGCAGTCCGAGATCGAGGACCGGCTCAGCGAGCGCATCCTCCAGGGTGAGCTCAACGCCGGCGACCACGTGCACGTCGACTACGTCGATGGCGGCTACGTCTTCACGACGACGCGCCAGCCGGGCCGCGAGCCCGTCGAGGCGGCCACCGCCGGCGCGATCGAGGGCACCATCATCAGCTAGTTCGCGCTCATGGGTTGAGTGAACCCAGCGAAGCCCGTCCCGCATCCCGCGGGGCGGGCTTCTCGCATCTTGAACTCGTGCGGTGACTGATGCACTTTTGCACGGGCGCCCGGCGTGGCGACCCCGCCGAACGGCGCGTCGCCGCCCTTCTGCATCAGAAACCGCAGCCGGTTCGCGAGAAGGCGTCCGGCATCCGGCAGTAGCATCGAAATGTGACCTCCGCCGCCCCAACATTCACCGTGCGCCCCGCCCATACGAGTGACGTGCGGCAGATCCAGAAGCTCGTCGAACCGCTCGTGCACCAGCGCATCCTGCTCGGCAAGGAGCTCGTCGTGCTCTTCGAGAGCCTGCAGGAGTTTCGCGTCGCGGTCGACGCAGACGAGCAGGTCATCGGATGCGGCGCCCTCCACGTGATGTGGGAAGACCTCGGCGAGGTGCGCACCCTGGCGGTGGCATCCGAGTGGCTCGGCCGTGGCGTCGGGCATGCCATCCTCGACTCCCTCGAGGAGCAGGCACGGGAGCTGGGACTCAGCCGGCTCTTCTGCCTGACCTTCGAGGTCGACTTCTTCGGCCGGCACGGTTTCGAGCCCATGGGGGAGCAGCCGATCGACCCCGAACTCTACGCGGAACTGCTCCGCTCGCCCGATGAGGGTGTCGCCGAGTTCCTCGACCTTTCGCGGGTCAAGCCCAACACGCTCGGCAATACCCGGATGCTGAAGACCCTCTAGCTACGCTGGTCGCATGTCGACGCTCCGGAATCCGGTTGGGCCGCAGCCACCGCAGGTGTACTGGCGGCGGCGCCTCATGGTGCTGCTCGGCCTTGTCGCGGTCATCGTCGTCATCGTGTTGATCGTCGTGCGGCCGGGGGCGGATGCCAGCACCCCGACCGCCACGGAGGAACCGTCGAGCTCCGAGCAGCAGACCGAGGGCGACGCGTCGGACGAGCGGGACACCGTGAACGGGGAAGACGAGACTGCGGACGACGGCACCTGCAAGACGCAGAACCTCACGATCGAGGCCATCACCGACAAGGACGCGTACGCGGGCGGCGAGCTGCCGCAGCTGACGATGCGCCTGACCAACATCGGCACCGTGCCGTGCATCCTCGACGTGACGCCCAGCAAGCAGGTCTTCGAGGTGGGCAGCGGCGCCGAGGCCTACTGGACCTCGAGCGACTGCCAGGCCGAGTCGGAGGCGATCATGGTGACGCTCGCCCCCAACGAGCCGCAGTCGACCACACCGCTCTCGTGGGACCGCACGCGTTCGCTGCCCTGTGACGCGAGCACGCAGCCCGTCCCTGCGGGCGACGCGACGTACCACCTGCAGGTGCGCCTGGGCGAACTCGAGTCGGCCAAGAAGACGTTCCGCCTGCTCTAGGAATTCGAGCGGTCCGTGGCTGTTGCATCCGGTGTGAAGCGCATTGGATTCCTCTCATTCGGCCACTATCAGGATGTGCCGGGGTCGCGCGTGCGCACGGCCGCCGACGCCTACCAGCAAGCCGTCGAGCTCGCTGTTGCGGCAGAAGAAGTGGGGGCCGATGGCGCCTTCGTGCGGGTGCACCACTTTGCCCCGCAGCACGCATCCCCCATGCCGCTGCTCGCCGCGATGGCGGCCCGCACCTCCCGCATCGAGCTCGGCACGGGCGTCATCGACATGCGCTACGAGAACCCGCTCTACTTCGCGGAGGAGGCGGCGATCACCGACCTCATCAGCGACGGGCGACTGCAACTCGGCATCAGCCGGGGCTCACCCGAACCCGCCCAGCACGGATGGCGCGCCTTCGGCTACCCCGACGATGGGATGCCGCGCGACAAGGCCGCGCTCTTCCTCGCCGCCATCCGTGGTGAGGGCGTCGTCACGTCCGACCCGGCCATGACGGGTGTCTCGCGCCCGCTCGCGATCGACCCCCTGTCCCCTGGCCTGCCCGACCGCATCTGGTGGGGCTCCGGCAGCCTGGACACCGCCGTATGGACGGCCGAGCAGGGCATGAACCTCATGAGCTCGACGCTCGTCTTCGGTGAGGCGGCATCCCTCGCCGACCTCCAGGCCGAGCAGATCGCCGCCTACCGCTCAGCGTGGGCCGAGGCGGGGCACGACCGTTCACCAAGAGTTTCTGTCAGTCGCAGCATCATCCCCCTCGTCACGGAGGAGGACCACCACTACTTCGGGCTCCGCGCCCGAGCGGAGGCCCGCGACCAGGTCGGCGTCATCGACGGGCTGCAGGCGACCTTCGGGCGCAGCTACATCGGCGAGCCCGACAAGCTCATCGAACAACTCGCGGATGATGCGGCCGTCGCCGACGCGGACACGCTCCTGATCACCGTGCCCAACCAGCTGGGCGTCGAGTTCAACGCTCGGCTACTCGAGTCTGTGGTGAAGCACGTGGCGCCGGGACTCGGCTGGCGCTAGCGTGCCGTAGCCGCCCGCCGAGTGTTGAGAAGGTGCGCCACCGGCCGAGGCATTGGCGCACATTTCCGGCACTCACGGTGCGGTGGAGTGCTCAGCGTCGCACGCGGTAGTGGAGGAACACCACCCCGTTGTCGAAGGTGCGCGTCTCGAGGAGCTCGAGGTTCACCCGCTGCTCGTCGCGGGCGAAGAAGGGTGTGCCGCCACCCACGAGCACGGGGAACACCCGCACGAGGTACTCGTCGATGAGCCCAAGCGTGGCCGCCTGGGCTGCGAGATCGGCGCCGCCGATCGCGATGTCGCCGTCACCGGGTTCCGCGCGGAGACGCGCGATCTCGGTCGCGAGATCGGATGCCGCGAGTCGCGAACTGCCTTCCACGGAGCTGAGGGTGCGTGAGAAGACGAGCTTTGGCAGCGGGTTCCACAGCTCCGTCCATTCCTGCTCGAGCGCGTCGAACTCCTTGGCCGGATTTTCCCAGTAGAGCATCGTCTCGTAGAGCCGCCGCCCCATGAGATGCACCCCGACGCTCTTGATCTCCTCGATCGAGTGACGGAAGACCTCCTCGCTGGGCGCGGACCAGTCGAAGCCGCCATCGGGGCCGATGATGTATCCATCGAGCGTCATGCCCATGGAGTAGGTGACCTTGCGCATCCGTTCGCCTTCCGTCGCGGTTGGGGGATACTACTGCGCGTGCCTCTGAGCGGTGTCTCCGGCTAGCCCAGGCTGAAGCCGCCGTCGCTGGTGAGTACCTGGCCGACGACCCAACTGCCGGCGGATGTCGCGAGCCAGCCGATGAGCTCGGCGGGGTCCTGTGGCCTGCCGACGCGTCCGAACGGGGTCGTCGCGACCCAGTCGTTGAGGCCCTCGAGGGGACGGTCGGTGGTGTCCGGGTCCATGTAGCCCGTGTTGACGGGCCCGGGGTTGATGGTGTTGAGGATGACGCCGAGCTCGAGGAGTTCGGCGGCGACCGTCGGCGTGATCCCGGCGAGGGCGGCTTTGCTCGTGGCGTAGGCGACTTCGCCGCGCATGGGCCCGTGGAGTTGGCCCGAGGTCATCCAGAACACGTGGCCGCGCGGCGCCGCGTAGGGCTTGTCGCCCACGATGTGTTCGCCGGGACGCCGTGGTTCGCCGGTGCCGGGCGTCTTGCGTCGGGCGAACTCCGCGGTGAGGAGGAGTGTGGCCCGTGCATTGACGTCCCAGTGGGCGTCGAGGCGTTCGGGGGTCATGTCGAGGATGCTGCCGTCGCCGCCGCTCTTCGCGTGGTTGCACACGAGGATGTCGAGGGTGCCGGTGAGTGCCTCGCCCGCGTCGATGACGGTGCCGATCGAGTCGGCTGTGCTGAGGTCGGCGCCGACGTCGGTGAACTGCGCGCCTTGCCTGAGGTGGACGCGGATGCCCTCGCGTACGGCGTCGAGCTCGTCGCCGCCCCACGGCTGTGTGAGGTCGTGTTCGCGGTGGTGGTGGATGGCGACGCTGGCGCCGAGCGAGGCGAGCTTCACGGCGACGGCGTAGCCGATGCCGCGCCGGCGGGAGACGCCAGTGATGAGGGCGGTCTTGCCGTCGAGGGGGAGTCCTGCGTGCACGGTCGCCTTTCGCTAGAACTGGGGAACGTCGGCCTGCACGGTCTCGGCGGTCGCGAAGGCGGTGCGCATTGCGTCGCGCAGGTGGGCGCTGTTGCTGTCGACGAGGGTCGTGAAGCCGAGGCGGCGAGCTTCGGAGGCGCGCTGCTTGGCGTGGGAGACGGGACGGATCTCGCCCGCGAGGCTGATCTCGCCGACGGCGGCGAGGGTGCCGGGGAACGACTTGTCGCTGTAGGCGCTCGCGATGGCGAGGGCGATCGCGAGATCGGCACCGGGCTCGGTGAGGCGGATGCCGCCGACGGTGGAGACGTAGACGTCGTTCTCGCTGAGCTTCATGCCGGCGCGGCGCTCCAGCACGGCGAGCAGCATGGCGACGCGGGAGGAGTCGACCCCGTTCGTGACGCGGCGAGGCTGTGGTGCCGAGCTCTTGACGATGAGGGCCTGCACCTCGACGGGGAGGGCGCGGCGTCCTTCGACCGAGATGGTGACGCAGGTGCCGCTCACGGGCGCGCTGCCGCGGCTCATGAAGAGCCCGCTGGGGTCGGCGACCTCGGCGATTCCGTCACCGGTCATCTCGAAGCATCCGACCTCATCCGTCGGGCCGAAGCGGTTCTTGTGGGCGCGGATGAATCGCAGCGCCGTCTGCCGGTCGCCCTCGAACTGGCACACGACGTCAACGAGGTGCTCGAGTACGCGCGGGCCGGCGATCGTGCCGTCTTTTGTGACGTGACCAACGAGAAGGAGGGGGAGCCCGCGATCCTTCGCGACGCGGATGAGCGTGGACGCGACCTCGCGCACCTGCCCCGGCTGCCCGGCGAGGCCGTCGTTGAGCGAGGAGGAGACGGTCTGCACCGAGTCGACGATGAGAAGCTCCGGCTGCACCTGGTCGACCTGCCCGATGATGGTCGCGAGGTCGGTCTCGGCCGCGAGGTAGAGGTTGTCGTGGAGCGCGTCGGTGCGCTGGGCGCGCATCCGCACCTGGTTGACGGACTCCTCGGCCGAGACGTAGAGCACCCGCTGCCCGCCCTGCGCCGCCTTCGACGCAACCTCGAGCAGGAGCGTCGACTTGCCGACGCCGGGCTCGCCGCTCAGCAGGATTGTCGCGCCGGGTACGATGCCCCCGCCGAGCACGCGGTCGAACTCGTGGATGCCGCTGGGCTGGTGCTCGACCTCGGGCGCCGTGATCGCGGTGATGGGCCGTGCCGCCCGGTCGTCGCTCACCGCGACGGGCCTCAGCGCCCGCGTGATGCCGGTCTGCTCGGCCGCCTCGACGACGGTGCCCCACGCCTGGCATTCGCCGCAGCGACCGGCCCATTTGAGGGTGGTCCACCCGCACTCGGTGCAGCGGAAGGAAGCGGTAGCGCGGGCCATGCCTCAAGAGTAGGCGGGGCCACCGACATCATGGGCGCTCCGGCGCTCCGGCGCTCCGGCGCTGCGGCGCTGTCGGAGGCTACGCCCCCGACAGTTCGCCGCGCACGATCGAGTTGCCGGAGTGGCTGGGGTCGCCATCGTCGGGCTCCAACGACACGTCGACCAGGACATACTCGCTCAGGTCGAGGCCCTCCGGCACGGTGAAGTCGGCTTCGGCACCCTCCATCACGCCGAGACTGACCAGCGCGGAGGCATCCCCAGTAATGAGCCAGACCTCCTTGTAGCCCTCGTCGGATTCGCTGTCGTCGAGCTGCACTCGTACCTGGCGCGCGCCGTCGGAGGTCTCGACGACAACCGCTTCGCCCGCAGCATCCGGATGCGAGGGGAACGCGTCGAGCGTGGCGGCTGCCACGCGGGTGGGCTGTTGCGCCTGAAGGGCGGCCCAGGTGCCTCCCCCGATCAGTCCCAGCGCAGCGACAGAGGCCGCGAGCGCGAACATCGCGCGACGTCGACGCCGGGGGACCATCGAATGCGCTCCGCCGACGGGGTCGTCGTGATCGAGTGCGGCATCCGTAGGTGCAGGGGCGCTTCCAGGAGCGCGGGCAAGTTCAAGCTCCTGCGCGATGCGGTCCCAGACCACCTCGGGCGGGGTCTCGAGCTCGCCCAGCCCCGCGGTCGACCGGCCGACCGCGACCGTGTACTCGAGCTCGGCGAGGTCGAGCGCGCACTGGTCGCACGTGTCGAGGTGGCTCTGCTCGGGCCCCGCGGCATGTTCGCCCAGGGCAAGAAGCGAGAGCCGTTCAGCGTCAAGATGCTGCATGGCCGGCCTCCAATCGGCTGCGGAGCCTCGTGAGACTTCGACGGATGTGGCTCTTCACGGTGCCCAAGGGCATTTGCAGTCGGGTGGCGATCTGCTCGTGGGTGAGGTCGTCGTAGAAGGCGAGCTGGAGCACAGCGCTCGCATCCGGTTCCAGGCGGGTGATTTCATCTGCGAGCATCAGTCGGTCACCGAGGTCGATGTCTGGCCCAACGAGGTCATCGGGGTCGGTAAACTGCCGGAGCTGGTCCTGCAGTGCTCGCACCCGCCGACGCGCTTCGAGTGTGTCCGCGATGCGCCGTCGCGCGATCGCCACGAGCCAGGTTGACATCTGGGCCTTGTCTGGATCGTAGGACTCGCGGGACGTCCACGCGGAGACGAAGGTCTTCTGGGTGATCTCCTCGGCGTCGCCGTGGTCGCCGACTGCGCGCAGCGCCAGCGTGAACACGACCGGAGACCATCTGCGGTAGATCGCCTCCAACGCTCGTTCCTCGCCCGCCCGAAACCTCTCGTGGCGATCGGGTGACTCTGGGTCATCCACTCTCGTGCCTTTCACGATCGTGCGCCGTTATGCGACCGGGGTCGCGATGACGACCACGTTATCTTCGTATCGACCGATGCTGCTATCGAAGTCGCCGCCGCAGGTGATCAACACGAGCGCGGATGCCCCGTCCCGGCCGAACAGTTCGGCCACGGGAAGCTCCTTCTTCGGATAGTAGGTCACGCTCTGCACCGAATAGAGGTGACTGGTGCCCGCGGCATCCGTCACCTCTGTGGTCGCTCCTGCGCTGAGGTTGCGCAGCTTGCTGAACGGACCGATGGGATAGTTGCCTGCGTCGACGTGCGCGGAGATCACCGTGTTGCCCTGCGAGCTGGACGGGTCTGAGCCGAATCGGTACCAGCCGGCGATGGCGGGGTTCTCCGGCAGCTCCATGAAGCCACCGGTCTCGATGCCGACCTCGACAACAGGGATGCTCACCCCGATGTCGGGGATCGCGACCTGCACGGGTGGAACCGGCTGCCGGGCGGGCTCCGGGGCCGCAGGCCTGACGGGCACCTCCTCGGCTGGCGTGGGAGCCACCGTCGAGGGACTCGGTGAGGGGATCGCCGGGGGTGGTGCGGTGGGCTCCGTCGTCCCCGTGCAGGCCACCAGCGCAAGGGCGATCGCAAGAGCGCCAAGCGCTCCTGCGATCGTCCGCTTGCTCATGCTGTTCCTCAGCTGCCGACTCGTGCGCGTCGTGCAGCGACTGCAGTGGCGGCGCCGGCGGCGATCACAAGGCCTCCGAGCAGCAGCATGCCCTGGAGCATCATGTCGCGCTCAGCGAGCTGCCCGCCCGTTCCCGAGTTGACGCCTTCGGGAGTGGAGTGCAGGCCCTCGATGGTCTGCACGGCGAGGGCGAGGTTCTCATCCTCGAGGCTGCCCCACGCGTAGACGATCGTGTGGACGCCCTCCTGCACGTTGACATCAGCCGGGCCGATCACCGGCTCCGTCGTACCCGCTGCGGCTACGGCTGCCGAGACCGTGCTGGCTGGCAAGGTCAGTGTCGCTTCGTCAGGGTTGGCGAGAACTTCGACCACGGGGGCACCGCCAGCGAGCACATCCACGGCGGGCGCTGCCGCGACGTGGCGCACCGTCAGCCGGCCCTGCCCTGCGGCGATGGTCGAGGTGTCGTTGACGAACGGGGTGACGGTGGGTGTTCCGGTTTCTCCCAAGTGAGCCACCGCCGTGTAGTTGGTGTCTGCTGCAAGGGAGACGGTCACCGGGCCAAGCACGGGAGAGCTGGCGTCGGTTGCGTCCGTCGCCGTCAGCGCCACCTCGTAGTCGCCGGGAGCAAGGTCAAGCGGCCCGGCGAGGTCGCCCGGCTGGAAGTCATCGAGAGTCAGGGCACCATTCACCCAGACGTCGACGGGCGTGTCGGGAATGCCGTGAAGCACAGACAGCGAGGCGTTGCCGGGGGTGGCCGCGTAGGCGGGAGTCACGAGGCCGAAGCCGACGATGGCTCCTGCCGCAATCCCCGCGATGATCCTGTTTCGCATGGTGATTCTCCTTCATCGGGGCTGCTGTGTGCTGCCCATCGAAAGGTGATTCCGTCCGAGGCCCCCATTTAGATGCACCTGCATGAAAAAAGTTTTTCGCGGCAGCGCTTCGGACTAGCTCCCGGAACGCTCGAGCCCGCGAGCCGACTCCCGCACGAGCGGCAAGAATGCCCTCGCCCACACGCGATAGCCGCGATCGTTGGGGTGGAAGAAGTCGGCCGCTACCTGGTTGAGCGCGTAGCGCAGTACCCCTGCGCGGCGCGTCTCGGCGTGCACAGGGGCGACGATGAGCCCGTGCCGACGGGCGGTCTCGTGCAGGATCGCGTTGGCCTCGCGCACCCGCTTCTCGGCCGCGCCGACATAGAAGCTCGGGATGTCACCGACAATCGTGTGCTCCGGCAGCGCCGAATACAGTTCCTCCACCTCGCGCTCGAAGCGCTCCCGATCGTAGGTGCCGATGTCGTTCGCACCGATGCCGACCGTCACGAAGTCGGGCTCGCCAAGCCTGCGCAGCGCGGGCAACTGCAGTTCGAGAGCCTCGCGCAGGCGGGCCCCCGAGATGCTGAGGTTCACGACGCGGATGCTGCGGCCCGTGACATCCGCAAGTTCCCGCATGATGTCGCCGACGTATCCCCGGTGTGGTTTGCTCGCACCGATGCCTTGCGCGGCCGAGTCGCCGAGGGCGACATAGAGCAGCTCGCCCTCCTGCTTGGCGCGCTCCCGCCACCACTTGGAGTGCACGGGCAGTTTCTGGGCCAGCGCCTCCATGCCCTTCATTCGGCGCTGCTGCACAAGGGACGTGCTGAGGGCGCCGGTCGCGGCGACGAGGGCCGTCGCCCCGGCCGCAATGATGACGCGCGTGGCTTTCATGCTCGAATCGTACGAATCCGCGCCTGTGAATGCGGCGCTAAGCTCGACCACCATGGCTCTCGGCGCGCTCATCCACACGTTCACGGTGCAGCTGGCAGACATGGATCGTGGCGTCTACGAAGACCTGATGCTGAGGGTTGCACGGCACCCCTCCGAGACGGATGCCTACATGGTCACGCGCGTGCTCGCCTACCTGCTCGAATACGAGGAGGGCATCGCGTTCAGTGAGGGCATCTCCTCGACCGATGAGCCGGCCGTGGTCGTGCGTGACCTCACCGGCACCCTCACCGCGTGGATCGAGGTGGGAGCCCCGGATGCTGCGCGCCTCCACCACGGCAGCAAGCTGGCAGGCAGGGCCGCCATCTACACGCACCGCGACCCCGCGAAGCTGCTGGCCGCGTGGGCGGGCAAGACCATCCACCGCGCCGAAGACATCACGCTTCGAAGCTTCGATGCGGGGTTCATCGACGCGGCCGTCGCGGCGATCGGGCGGCGGAACGAACTCACGGCGACCGTGACGGAGGGGCAGCTCTACCTCGACGTGAACGGCACGAACCTGGGCTCGAGCATCCTGCAGCACCCGCTGCGCTGAGGCGCCCGCGTTCGGGTCGACCCTCCGGGTGTATTACACTTGTCCGCGGTGACGTGTCCGAGCGGCCGAAGGTGCAACTCTCGAAAAGTTGTGTAGTGAAAGCTACCGTGGGTTCAAATCCCACCGTCACCGCCAAATCCGAAGGCCCCGAATCCCAACGAATCATTGGGAATCGGGGCCTTCGGCCTTTTGGTTTCTCGCACGGCGGTTGTGGCAGGCGCTCGTGAGTTGCGGCCCGGGCCGATGTTTGTACGTCGCGGAATGCGAGTTGCCCGGTTCGCGCCCTAAGGGCAAGGTTTTGGCCGCAGAAGTGGGCAATTCGGCATCGGTGGGGCGAAGGCGCGGCGGCCGCGTGAACAACCAGGGCCGCATCCGGCGAGCCGGATCAGTACCCACAAACACCAACGGGCAGGCCCGACCGTGAGGTCGACCTGCCCGTCGGTGTGCGCCGGATGCGTCAGAGGGTGCGGAGGATGTCCTCCACGCGCTCCTTGGCGTCACCGAACAGCATCTGCGTGTTCTCCCGGAAGAACAGCGGGTTCTGCACGCCGGCGTAACCGGATGCCATGGACCGCTTGAACACGATGACGTTGCGTGCTTCCCACGCCCGCAGCACCGGCATGCCGGCGATGGGGGAGCTGGGGTCTTCCGCAGCGGCGGGGTTGACGGTGTCGTTGGCGCCGATCACGAGCACGACGTCGGTCTCCCCGAGCTCGTCGTTGATCTCGTCCATCTCGAGGACGATGTCATACGGCACCTTCGCCTCTGCCAGCAGCACGTTCATGTGCCCGGGCAAGCGGCCAGCGACGGGGTGGATGCCGAATCGCACCTCGACGCCACGCTCACGCAGGCGGCTCGCGAGTTCCGCGACCGGGTACTGCGCCTGCGCGACGGCCATGCCGTAGCCGGGAGTGATGACGACGCTCGAGGCGCCCGCGAGCAGCTCGGCCGTGGCCTCGGCGTCGATCTCGCGGTGCTCGCCCTGGTCTTCGTCTCCGCCCTTGGCGGGTGCTTCGATGCCGAAGCCTCCCGCGATGACGGAGATGAAGGAGCGGTTCATCGCCTTGCACATGATGTACGACAGGTAGGCACCCGAGGAGCCGACGAGCGCACCGGTGACGATGAGCAGGTCGTTCGAGAGCAGGAAGCCCGCGGCGGCCGCGGCCCAACCGGAGTAGCTGTTGAGCATCGAGACGACGACGGGCATGTCGCCGCCACCGATCGAGGCGACCAGGTGCCATCCGAGGAGCAGTGCCAGCACCGTCACCGTGACGAGGAGCCACATCTCGGGGGTGATGACGTACCAGACCGTCAGTGCGACGAACGCGACAAGGGCGCCAAGGTTGAGGAAGTTCTTGCCCGGCAGCACGAGCGGCTTCGACGACATGCGTGCCGAAAGCTTGAGGAACGCCACGATCGATCCGGTCAGCGTCACACCACCGATGAACACACCGATGAAGACCTCCGCGTGGTGGATGTCCTTCAGTGCGCCCTCGAGGTGCGGTGCGTCGAGCGCGCCGTTCCAGCCGACGAGCACGGCAGCGGCACCCACGAAGGAGTGCAGCAGTGCGATGAGCTCGGGCATGCCCGTCATCTCGACGACGCGTGCACGCCAGAGGCCGATCACGGCGCCGACGATCATGACGCCGACGAGGATGGCGAGGCCGAGCATCCCCGAGGGGCTGTCCCAGGCGTTCTGCACCGCGATGACACCGGTGGCGATGAGGGCGATCGCCATACCGGCGATACCGAACGTGACGCCACGGCGGGCCGTCTCGTGCTTGCTCAGCCCAGCGAGGCTGAGGATGAACAACAGTGCGGCGATCAGGTACGCCGCCCCCGCGATTGTGGTGGCGCTCACTGCTGGGCTCCCTTCGAGAACATGCTGAGCATTCGACGGGTCACCGCGAAGCCACCGAACACGTTGATGCTGGCCACGAGCACGGCGATGCCGGCGAGGATCTGCACAACGAGGTTCTCGGAACCGAGTTGCAGGATCGCGCCGACGATGATGATGCCCGAGATCGCGTTCGTCACGCTCATGAGCGGGGTGTGGAGGGCGTGTGCGACCTTACCGATGACGTAGAAGCCGACGACGACCGAGAGCGCCAGCACCGTGAAGTGCTGTGGCAGCGGCTCGGGCGCGACCGCGACCACGAAGAAGAAGAGCGCGATGCCGAGGCCGTAGAGCGTGTACTTCGCGCCCGCCGACATCTTCTTCTTTTCCTTGGCGGGCTCGACGGATGCCTCGGGCGCCTTCGCGGGCGCGGCCGAGACCTGCGCGGGGGGCGGAGGCCAGGTGCCCTCGCCGTTGCGCACCACCGTGACGGAGCGCTGCACGATGTCGTCGAAGTCGATCGTGAGCTGCCCGTCCTTGCCGGGGGTGAGGAGTTTCAGCAGGTTGAGCAGGTTGGTGCCGTAGAGCTGCGAGGCCTGCGCGGGAAGGCGCCCGGCCAGGTCGGTGTAGCCCAGGATGATCACGCCGTTGTCGGTGACGACGCGCTCGCCGGCGACCGAGCCCTCGACGTTGCCGCCGGAACCCGCCGCCATGTCGACGATCACGCTGCCCGGCTTCATGGTTGCGACATCCGCCGCCGTGATCAGCCGCGGCGCAGGCCGCCCGGGGATCTGGGCGGTCGTGATGATGATGTCGACCTCAGCCGCCTGCTCGGAGTAGATCTCGGCAGCTCGCCGGTCGTAGTCCTCGCTCGTGGCCTTGGCGTAGCCGTCGGTGGACTGCTCCACCTCGACCTCGACCTTGAGGTATTCGCCGCCGATGGACTTGACCTGGTCGGCGACCTCGGGGCGCGGGTCGGTCGCGCGCACGATCGCGCCGAGGCTCGATGCGGCACCGATCGCGGCAAGTCCGGCGACACCGGCGCCCGCGACGAGCACCTTGGCGGGCGGAACCTTGCCCGCCGCCGTCACCTGTCCCGTGAAGAACCAACCGAACTCGTGAGCCGCCTCGACGACGGCGCGGTAGCCGGAGATGTTCGCCATCGACGACAGCACGTCCATCGACTGGGCGCGCGAGATGCGCGGCACGGCATCCATAGCGAGGGCCGTGATGCCTCGGGTCTCGAGCGACTCACGAATCTCGGGGCGGAGCCCGGGCGCAAGCAGGCCGATGAGCGTGGCTCCATCGGCGAGCAGTGCGACCTCATCAGGGGTCGGCGCCTCGACCTTCAACACGATGTCTGAGGCCCAGGCGGTGGCGCGGTCGACGACCTGCGCTCCCGCCGCGATGTATGCCGGATCGGCGAATGACGCTGACGCGCCGGCTCCCGACTCCACGACGACCTCGTAGCCGAGCTGGATCAACTTGGGAACCGTCTGCGGCGTCGCCGAGACCCTCGTTTCCTTGTCGCGCTCGGTGACAATACCGATGCGTGCCATGTAACTTCCTCTCTGAAATCACCGCGGCGCCCGATCATTCCGGCACCCTAGAAGAACCTAGTGGTGGATAAGTTCCGTTCTGGGCATGCGCAACCCGGTGCGTGCGCAACCTCGGTGGCGCCTCCGTTTGGTGTAGGTGGAGTCCAATGCCCCTGAACGATCGGGGCGGGACTGGCCCCGGAGAGTCAGTGTGGCGTACTCGCGAGCGCGAGATGATCATCTGTCGCTTGAAAAGGTCTCAAAGTCGGCCCTGCTTGCCGAAAACGAGAAGAATTGCAATTCTTCTCGGACTATCCGGCCTCACACTGGTGCAGGCTTGACGTCCAGATGAGTTTTAGGATGCGGCCCTCGTTGCGCGGACGGCCGGGGCGGCGTGCCACCCCGGCCGAGACATCCGCCGTCGTTACGCGAGCCCGGCGCGCTCCCGCAGCCGCGCGACGAGCCCGTCGCTGAGTCCTACGGCGCGAAGCGGCGTGAGCGGGTCGCCGTGCCGCTCGCGAAGCGTGCGAAGGGTGACCTCCATGGCCCGGTCGGCGCTGAAGTCGATCGCGGCGGCGCGCGCCGCGACATCCGTGTCGTATCCGAGCTTCTTCATGACGGCACCGAGGCTGGCCCGTGTGCGCTCGCCGACGCCCGCCATGTTGGCGTGGGTGAGCTCGTAGTCGGCCACGATCACCTCATCGCTCGCACCGAGGGCGAGGAGGAGGGATGCCGCGAGCACACCGGTGCGGTCGCGACCGGCCGCGCAGTGGAAGGCCACGGCGCCCGTCGAATACGCCATGATGCCGAGGGCCGCGACGAGTTGCCCCGCGGCCCGCTCGAACATGAGCGGGTAGAGCTCGCCCATGGGCGGGATAGTCCCCGGTTCGAAGGCGGGCATGCTCGCGGCGCTGATGCTGCGCATGAGCGGCACGTGGTGGTAGGTGACGGGCTGCTCCCCGAAGGGGCCGCGGCCGGTCGCGCCGAACTCGTCCGAGGAGCGGAGGTCGATGATCGCGCCCAGCCCGCCCTCGACCAGTTCGTTCGCAAACTCGGGGGTGACCGTCGCGAGGTCGTCGCTGCGGATCGCGAATCCTTCGGCGATCACGCCACCGGCGACCGGGATGCCCCCGAGGTCGCGCAGGTTCGCGGGCCGGCTCAGGACAGTGTCGATGATGGTGCTCATGTGATCCTCCTGCGGATGAAGGCGCTGCCCTGGTCGATCACCGTCACCACGAGGATGATGCAGATGATGATCGCGCTGAGGTGGCCGTAGTCGTACATTCTCATTGCGGTGGTGAGTTCGAGGCCGATGCCTCCGGCGCCCACCAGGCCGAGGATGGTCGCGCCCCGCACATTCCCTTCGAAGAGGAGCAGCGTGTAGGAGACGAGGAGCGGTGCCGCCTGCGGCAGCACGCCGTACTGGATGACCTGCCGGTGTGACGCCCCCACGGAGCGCATCGCGACCATCGGGCCCGTGTCGACTGACTCCATCGCCTCCGCGTAGATCTTGCCGATCGAGCCGAGCGACCCGAGCGTCATGGCGAGGATGCCCGCAAAGGGCCCCAGCCCGACGGCGGAGACGAACATGAGCGCAAACACGAGGTCGGGCACGGCGCGGATCACATTCATGGTCCATCGTGCCGGGTAGTAGATCCACTTCGGTGAGAGGGTGGATGCCGCCGCGAAGGCGATGAAGAGGGAGAGCACCGAGCCGAGCACGGTGCCGACGATCGCCATCTGCACCGTCTCGATCAGCAGCTCGACGATGAGGCCCAGCTTGGAGAAGTCCGGCGGGAACAGCCGCGCGAGGAACGCCCCCATGTTGACGGTGCCCTCGCCGAGCTTCGCGAAGTTGAAGCCGACCCCCTGGAACGACCAGAGCAGGAACACGACCGCCAGCACGCCGCCGAGCATGAAGCGGGTGCGCGGCACCGCGAACGCCTGCTCCAGCTGGCGCCGGGCCTCCGGGTCGAGCTCCTTCTGTGACTTCTTCGGCTCAAGCGTCGTAGACATCGCCTGCCTCCTCCCCGTCGTAGAGCACGTCGAGGCTGCGCGGGTCGATGCCTTCGGTCGGCGCGGACACGAGCATCCGCCCGTGCTTCAACCCCACGATGCGGTCGCTGTGGCGCAGGGCGAGCGGCAACACGTGCAGGCTCACGAGCACCGGGATGCCGTCCTCGCGCGCGATCGAGCGCAGCAGTTCGAGCACCGAGTCGGAGAGCTGCGGGTCGAGGGATGCGACGGGCTCGTCGGCGAGGATCAGCTTCGGTTGCTGCATGAGCGCCCGCGCGATGGCGACCCGCTGCTGCTGCCCGCCGGAGAGGGAGCGCGCCTCATCCTTGGCCTTGTGCGCAATGCCGACGCGGTCGAGCAGTTCGAGTGCGCGCTTGCGCTGCTCACTGCGGAACCCACCGATGAGGTTGTACGGCCCGGCGTCGTGCAGCCCACCGGTCAGCACGTTCGTCAGCACGCTGAGGCGCCCGATCAGGTTGAACTGCTGGAACACCTGGCCGGCGGATGCTCGCAGGCTGCGAAGTTCGCCGCGCCGCAGGTTCGCGACGTCGTAGCCGGCCGCCCGCACCGTGCCGCTCGTGATGGGTGCGAACCCGGTGAGCGTGCGCATGAGGGTGGACTTGCCGGAGCCGGAGGAGCCGAGCAGGGCAACCATCTCGCCGGGGAACAGGTCGAGGTCGACCCCGTCGAGCACGAGCCCGTCGGCCGCGTTGTACTCGACCTTCAGGTCGCGCACCTGCACGAGCGGCAGCATGGCGCGAAGTTCGGCGGTCGTGGCGGGTGCCTGCGCGAGTCCACGCGCAGGCACCACCGTCGTGTTGGCCGTCATCACTTGAGGTCCGAGATGTCGACGCCGGCGACGGCGGCCACGTCGACGAGCGACTGGAAGGCGTCACGGCCCGGGGCGAGCACAGGGTCGACGCCCATCATGCCGGCCTCGGCGTAGACGCCGAGCGCATCCTTGTTCTCCTCGACGAAGACCTTCGGCAGCGCCTCGAGCAGGGCGTCACGCTTCGCGTCGCTCATCGCCTGGCTCGCGATGACCGCCATGCTCACGTCCATCGGGATGCTCTCCCCGATGAACCGGATGTCGCCCTCCTCGAAGGGGAAGAAGTCGGTGCCGAGCATCTTCGTCAGCATGGTGGCGGTGCAGGCCGCGTCGACCTGGCCCTCCTTGACGGCGATCGCGCTGCGGTCGTGGCCGCCCGTGAAGAGGGCGTCGTAGTCGGCGTCGCGCTCGAGGCCCACGCTGTCGAGCAGGTGCACGGGCATGAAGAAGCCCGAGCTGGAGCCGGGGTCGGCGAAGGCGACGGTCTTGCCCTTCAGCTCCTCGACCGACTGGATGGGGGAGTCGGCGAGCACGTAGCACTTCGAGACCGGGTCGGGCGAGCCCGGCCAGGTCATGAGGGCATCCACCTCGCCCGTGTTGACGGCGAGGGCGCTTGGGAAGGCGCTCATGAGGGCGATGTCGACGTGGTCGGCTCGCACCGCCTCGACGACGCCGAGGTAGTCGGGGGCGTCGATGATCTCGACCTCCCTGCCGGTCTCGGCCTCGATGAGGGCGCCGAGTTCCTCGATGGGGTTCACCGCGGTGGGGTCGTCGCCCGTGGGAAGCGTGGCGATGCGGATGATGTCGGCCGACTCGTCAGCGGATGCTTCGGCCGTGCAGCCGGTCAGTGCGACGGCACCGACGAGGGTGAGGGCGCCGAGGCCCGTGAGGGAGCGGATGTTCATGGCTGTGCCTTTCGGGAGGGGAAGCAGACGCGGGAGAGACAAGCAGGTGCAGGAGACGGCGAACTACGAGACCGCCAGACTTCGAATGAATGCGAGGTGAACATCCGGTGCGCACATTTGGCCTCGACCTGAGAGCCCCGTGCAAATCGTTGAATGCTCAGGCGCCCGGTGGCACCGTGGCGGCATGAAGATCCAGGCACTGGTCGTCGAAGAGCAGGACGCAGCATTCGAGCAGCAGGAGGTCGAGCTCGAGGCGCCCGGCAGGGGCGAGGTGCTCGTGCGCATCGCCGCCGTGGGGGTGTGCCATACCGACCTGATCTCCCGCGAGGGCGACATGGGAGTCACCTTCCCCGCGATCCTCGGCCACGAGGGCGCTGGCGTCGTGGAGCAGGTCGGCGAGGGGGTCACGCAGGTCGCCGTCGGCGACAAGGTCATCATTGGGTGGCCCTCGTGTGGTGAGTGCCGCAACTGCCTCGACGGTGAGCCGCGCTACTGCCTGCGTACGGGTGACGCGCTCGTGTCGGGGCGCCGCTTCAAGGGCGAGCAGGCGGGCACGAGCGCCTACAGTCGAGATGGCCAGACGCTCAGCGGTCACTTCTTCGGCCAGTCGTCGTTCGCCACCTACTCGTTGACGCGGGCGGATGCGCTGGTCAAGGTTCCCGGCGACACCCCGGTCGAACTCCTGGGGCCGCTCGCGTGCGGCCTGGGCACGGGCGCGGGAGCCGTGCTGAATGAGACGCGCCCCCGGCTCGGCGACTCGGTGCTCATCGTGGGCGTCGGCGCGGTCGGCCTCGCCGCGATCATGGCGGCGACGAACACGGGCGCCACGACGATCATTGCGGCCGACGTGCACGACAACCGTCTCGAGATGGCCCGCGAGTTCGGCGCGACCCACACGATCAACTCCCGCGACAACGACCTTGTCGAGGAGGTCGCGAAGATCACGGGGTCGACGGTCGACTTCGCCTACGACTGCACGGGCGTCATCCCCGTCATTGAGAAGATGGCCGAGACAGTCGGGATGCTCGGAACCCTCGTGCTCATCGGCGGCGCCCCCGCCGGGGCCCGCTTCTCACTCGACCACCTCACCACCCTGTGGGGCAAGCGGGTTGTCGGCGTGCTCGGCGGCGGAGGGCGCTCCGGCCAGCTCATCCCGGCGCTCGTCGAGCTCTACACGCAGGGGCGCTTCCCCTTCGACAAACTGGTCAAGTACTACGAGTTCGACCAGATCGAGCAGGCGCTCGCCGACTCCAAGTCGGGCGAGGTGATCAAGCCGATCTTGCGACTGCCGCAGTAGGGGCTCAGCAACGAGGAGGGGCCCGGCTCGCGCGAGCCGGGCCCCTCCTGTCTTGCGGTTAGACCAGGTTGGCGGCCTTCTTGCGGCGGCGCAGCTCGTGCAGGATCGGCTCCGTGTACCCGCTTGGTTGGGTTGCACCCTCGACGATGAGGCGACGTGCGGCCTCCCGTGCGATGTTGTTGGCCGAGTTCTTCGTCAGCTGCTCATAGAAGGGGTCGCCCGCGTTCTGCTCGTCGACGACGATCGAGTACTTGTCGATCGCCTCGTCGATCTGCGCTTCCGTGATGAGCCCGTGCGTGAGCCAGTTGGCGAGCAGCTGGCTCGAGATGCGGAGCGTGGCGCGGTCCTCCATGAGGGCGACGCCGTGGATGTCGGGCACCTTCGAGCATCCGACGCCCTGGTCGATCCAGCGCACGACGTAGCCGAGGATCGACTGCACGTTGTTGTCGACCTCGTTCTGCACGACCTTGGGCGTGAGCTCGCCCTCGCCCGCGAGCGGCACCTGCAGCAGCACGTCGAGGCTGTCGGCGCCGACCTTCGGCAGCGCAGCCCGGGCGGCGAAGGCATCGATGCGGTGGTAGTGCGTCGCGTGCAGGGTTGCGGCGGTGGGGGAGGGCACCCAGGCGGTGGATGCCCCGGCCTCGACGTGCGCACCCTTCTGCTCGAGCATGTCGGCCATGAGGTCGGGCATCGCCCACATGCCCTTGCCGATCTGGCCGCGGCCGTCGAGCCCCGTGTCGACACCGATGCCGACGTTGCGCGCCTCGTAGACCTTCATGAACGGTTGCGCGCGCATGGTGCTCTTGGGTGCGAGCGGCCCGGCCTGCATGGAGGTGTGGATCTCGTCACCCGTGCGGTCGAGGAAGCCCGTGTTGATGAAGACGACACGATCGGATGCCGCGGCGATGCAGGCCGCGAGGTTGGCCGAGGTGCGGCGCTCCTCGTCCATGATGCCGACCTTGAGGGTGCGGGCCGGCAGGCCCAGCAGCTCCTCGACGGCACCGAAGAGGCGCACGGCGAACGCGACCTCGTCGGGCCCGTGCATCTTGGGCTTCACGATGTACATCGACCCGGTGCGGGAGTTGCCTCCCGCCTTGTCTCCCTCGAGGTCGGCGAGCGAGCCGAGCGCCGTCATGATGGCGTCGAGGATGCCCTCGAAGACCTCATTGCCCGCGGCATCCTTCACCGCGTCCGTGCGCATGAGGTGGCCGACGTTGCGGATGAAGAGCGTCGAGCGGCCCGGAAGGGTGAGCGTCGAACCGTCGGGGGCGGTGTAGTCGCGGTCCTCCGCGAGCACGCGGGTGAAGGAGCTGCCGCCCTTGCTGACCTCCTCCGTGAGGCTGCGGTCCATGAGCCCGCGCCAGTTGCGGTAGCCGAGCGACTTGTCCTCGGCGTCGACCGCGGCGACGGAATCCTCGAGGTCCATGATCGTCGTGATGGCGGATTCGAGCACGATGTCCTGCACGCCCGCGGCATCCGTCGATCCGATCGCGCCATCGCGGTCGATGACGATCTCGACGTGCAGCCCGTTGTGCTTCAGCAGCACGCGGGAGGGGGCGGATGCCTCGCCCACGTAGCCGGCGAAGGCATCCGTCGTCGAGGTGGTGCCGTCGAGTTCGACCACGAGGCGGCCGCCCTCGACGCGGTAGGCGGTCGCCTGCGCGTGCGAACCCTCCGCGAGGGGGGCGACGAGGTCGAGCAGCTCGCGGCCGCGGGCGATCACCTGGGCGCCGCGGGCCTCGTTGTAGCCCTTGCCGGGGGCCAACTCGCCCTCCGTGCTGATCGCATCCGTGCCGTAGAGCGCGTCGTAGTAGGAGCCCCAGCGCGCGTTCGCGGCGTTGATCGCGAAGCGGGCGTTGAGCAGCGGCACGACCAGCTGCGGCCCGGCGATGCTCGCGATCTCGGGGTCGACGTTCTCGGTCGTGACCTGCACCGAGGGGGGTTCGGGCTGCAGATAGCCGATCTCCTCGAGGAAGGCGCGGTACTCCGCCGGGTTTGGCCGCTCGGGGTTCGCCCGGTGGTACTCGTCGATCTGCGCCTGCAGTTCGTCGCGCACGCGCAGCAGCTGCTCGTTGACGGGGGTCAGGTCGCGGATGATTCGGCTCACGCCCTCCCAGAACGCCCCACTGTCCCGGCCGAACGACGCGAGCGTCTCCTCGGCGAACTCGGCGATCTGCGGCGCAACCGAAAGGTCGCTCCTCGTGACGTAGGCGCTCATGCGTCTCCCCTTCGTGGCTCGGTGGTGGTGTTGGTTACCCTAGGCTTCGAGTCGCAGGAATGGGGCATCCATTCCATGATGTGGAATGGGGTGGGTCGTGCCGCAGGAGCCCAGTGGAGTCCAATCGGTCGTGCGGGCGTTCCGGGTGCTCGAAGCGCTCGCCGATGCACCCACCGATGCGACCGTGGCGGATGTCGCGTCCCGCGCCGAACTCGCCCCCTCGACGACGCACCGGCTCCTCGCCACGCTCACCTCGCTCGGCTATACCCGCCAGACGGACGACCGTCGCTACGCCCTCGGTCCCGCCCTCATCACGCTGGGAAGCCGGGCGACGCCACAGGCCGCCGTCATCGCGGGGCCCGTGCTCGAGGAGCTCGAGCGGGCAACCGAGGAGACCGCGAACCTCGCCGTGCTCGACGGAGACCTCGTGGCATACGTGGCGCAGCGGGCATCCCGCCACCACATGCGCATGTTCACGGAGGCGGGACGGCGCGTGCTGCCGCACGCGAGCGGGGTCGGCAAGGCGATCCTCGCGACGCTGCCGCAGCAGAGGGTCACGGAGCTTGTGCGGCGCACCGGTATGCCGCGCTTCACCGACTCGACGCTGACGAGCGAGTCGGCGCTCCTCGCCGACCTCCGTGAGTCGCGGCGCCGTGGCTTCACGATCGACGACGGGGAGCAGGAGGTCGGCGTGCGGTGCATCGCGGTGGCCGTGCCGGGTGCGCCCGTGCCGACGGCCGTCTCGATCTCGGGGCCCGCGGCGCGCATCAGCGACGCGTCACTCCCTGCGGCGGTCGAGGCCTTGACAACCGCGGCGGCTCGGCTCAGCGACCTGCTCGGAGCATCCCCATCGCGCGGATGACCGAAGCGCCAGCAAACTACTTCGCGGCAGCGAGCAACTGCCTCGCGATCACGAGCTTCTGCACCTCGCTTGTGCCTTCGTAGATGCGGAAGAGTCGGGCCGCGCGGTAGAACCGCTCGACCGGCACGGTGCGCATGTAGCCGAGCCCGCCGTGCACCTGCACGCCGCGGTCGGCGACGCGTCCGAGCATCTCGCTGGCGAAGAGCTTCGCCGAGGAGGGGCCGAGCTTGCGGTCCTCGCCCGTGTCGTAGCGGCGGGCGACGCCGAGCACCATCTCGCGTGCGGCGAGCAGCTCGGCGTAGGACTCGGCGAGCATGGCCTGCACGAGCTGGAAGGTTCCGATCACCGTGCCGCCCTGCTTGGCCTCGGCGGCGTAGGCGACGGACTCGTCGAGGATGCGTTGCGCCTGTCCGACACAGATCGCGGCGATGTGCAGGCGGCCCTTCGCGAGGGATGCCATGGCGGCCTTGAAGCCGACCTCCTCTGCCCCGCCGACGAGCCGGTCGAAGCCGACGCGCACGCCGTCGAAGAAGAGTTCGGAGGTCCAGGTGCCCTCCTGGCCCATCTTCTTGTCGTGGGGTCCGATCGTCACGCCCGCGGCATCCGCGTCGACAAGGAAGGCGGAGATGCCGGCGGAGCCCTTCGCGGATGCGTCGGTGCGGGCGAACACGACGAGCACCTGTGAGAGGTCCGCGTTGGTGATGAAGCGCTTCGAGCCCGTGATGACGTACTCGTCGCCCTCGCGCACGGCGGTCGTGCGCATGCCGCTCGGGTCGGAGCCGGCCTCCGCCTCGGTCAGGGCGAAGCAGGCGATCGTCTCGCCGGACGCGAGTCTCGGCAACCACTGGGATTTCTGCTCCTCGGTGCCGTAGTTGACGAGCACCTGGCCGGCGATGCCGTTGTTGGTGCCGAACATCGATCGGAACGCGGGCGTCGTGTAGCCGAGCTCGAAGGCGAGCTGCACCTCCTCGTGCATGCTGAGGCCCAGGCCGCCGTACTCCTCGGGGAGCGAGAAGCCGAAGAGTCCCATCTCGGCCGCCTGCTGGCGCAGCTCGTCGGGGATTGCGTCGAGTTCCTCGATCTCCTCCTCGCGCGGGACCACCTGCTCGCGCACGAACTCGCGCACGGTCTGGAGGATGTCGGTGAGTTCGTCGCTCTCCATGGAACGTCCTTTCGCCTCGCACCGAACATACCGCTCGGTCGGTTCTGGCATTCCTGTCGATTGTACGAAAGAAGGCCCCGGGACCGATGGTCCCGGGGCCTTTGAGAGGCGGGATGCTGACCCGAACAGCACCCTGCCGGAGAAGCGGCGGAGTCCCGAATCTCTGCCGCGGTGAACCTATGCGTCGGCGAGCGCACCCCTGAATTCCCGCGCACGAAGGGCGCGCAGTGCCCGCTGCTCGATCTGGCGAACCCGCTCGCGCGAGATGCCGAAGACAGCGCCGACCTGGTCGAAGGTCATGGGGGCGTCGCCGTCGATGCCGAAGCGGAGCTTCAGCACCTTGGCGTCGCGCTCCGGCAGCGTTGCGATGCACTTGTGGAGGAGCTCGTGACGGATGCCCGTGCTCACGATGTCGACGACCGGCGCGTGCTGGTCGTCCTCGATGAGGTCACCGAGCACGGTGTCCTGCTCGTCGCCGACCGGGGTGTGGATGCTCACTGGGTCGCGGTCGACGTCGAGGTACATCTGCACCTTCTCCGGTGCGAATCCTGTCTCGGCGGCGATCTCCTCGATCGTGGGGCGGCGCCCCGACTCGGCCTCGAGCTCGCGGTAGAGCTTGCGGACCGTCACGACCTTCTCGGCCGCGTGCACGGGGATGCGGATGAGTCGCGATGAGTCGGCGATGCACCGGCTGATCGACTGCCGGATCCACCACGTGGCGTAGGTGGAGAACTTGTAGCCCTTTGCGTAGTCGAACTTCTTGACCGCGCGGTCAAGCCCGATGTTGCCCTCCTGGATGAGGTCCATGAACGGCACCCCGTGACCCAGGTAGTTCTTGGCGACGCTGACCACGAGGCGCAGGTTCGCCCGCACGAAGTGGCGGTAGGCGGCTTCGCCATCCTGCACGAGCTGACGGTATTCGCGAGCAAGCTTTGCGTCGTCGACACCTGCGTCGAGCTGTTCGCGGGCGAGCACGCCCGCCTCAATGGTGCGGGCCAGTTCCGGCTCCTCCTCGGGGAGGAGCAGCGGGATGGCGGCAATGCCCTGCAGGTAGTCCCGCACGGCGTCATCTGAGACCCGCACGTCAATAGCGGCAGGCCGACGAACTGCTTCGGCGTGCGGGATTTGTGCTGCAGCTGTAACGGCAGTCTTGTTCACGTTGTCCCTCTCCTGTCGATGCAATCTGCGAGAGAACGATTCCTCTCATGAGAACGATCTCTCTATACCTATATAGGGGGGAGAGAGAGCGTTCTGTCAAGTCCATATTCATAGAGAACGTTCACTATGATGAGAACGAAGCCTCTAGCCTCGTTCGAGGGGCGGTGGACAGGGCGGTACATGAGTAGAGAGAACGTTCTTATGTGGCTAGGATGGTGCGGGCCATGACAGAGACACCGAAGCAGGGCGCACGCGAGCGCATCCTCGAAGCCGCGTACGACCTCTTCTCTCGTCGTGGCATCCGAGATGTGAGCGTCGACGAGATCATCAGCCGTTCCAAAGTCGCGATCGCGACCTTCTATCGTCACTTCAGCTCAAAGGACCAGTTGGCCGAGGCGTTCCTCAATCGGCGCGAGCAGGTGTGGACCTCCGAACTCATCGTCGCCGAGGCGGCGAAGCGCGCAGACAAGCCCGTCGACCAGCTCCTCGCGATCTTCGACATCTTCGACGAGTGGTTCGCAAGCGAGGACTTTGAGGGTGACTCCTTCGTCAAGGTGCTGCTCGAGATGGGGCCGGAGCATCCGCTCGGCAAGGCCAGCATCGCGCACCTCAATACGGTGCGATCGACCATCCGCGAGATTGCGGAACGTGCCGGGCTCACCGACCTCGACGAGTTCGCACACTCGCTGCAGATCCTCATGAAGGGCTGCATCATCACGGCCACGATGGGTGACCGCGGCGCTGGTGCGCGGGCCAAGCTCATGGCCGAGGGGCTCATCAGGGATCACACCCCGGCAGCCGGATAGCCCTAGGCGTCAGACGCGCCCCAGGCGCCGCGCGCCGCTTCGCGCGCACCGCTTGATCCCCGCTCCGCGAGCGCGGCAGCACGCTCGGCGAGGCGACGCTGCACCTCGTGCTCGGCATCCGCGGCCAACGCCGGGTCGAGCGGCGCGCTCGTGTGCTCGCTCGTGCCGTGCCACTTCTCGATGTAGGCGTCGAGCTGGGGGCCCGACTCCCACGAGGTGATGAGGCAGTAGCGGTTCTCCGGCCCCGGATGCCACACGGCGTGCCAGAAGCGCTGCGTGTCGACGATGATCTGGGCGCCAGCCGGCAGGGGAATCCGCACCTCGGTGTCGGGGTCGTAGCGTTCTTCACGCAGGATCAGGCAGGAATCTGCGTCGTCGCTCAGGTTGAAGAAGCCACGCACGATCCAGCCGTTGCCGTCGGGATTGAGGCGGTTGTTGTCGTCCTGGTGGAGGTTGTAGAGGGCCTCTGCGTATTCAGTCGGCTTGAGCTCGATCACACGGCAGCGCCCCACATTCGCGCCCGGCTCCTGCGCGCGGCGGGCGAGTGTCGGGGCCTTCTCGACCTGGGAAGCGATCCAGACGCCGTCCTTGTCGGTGCGCGGCGGCGTGTGGTTCCAGAAGCCGTTGACCTCGATCTCGCCCTTCGCGCTCGTGAGGGGCGCGAAGCGGGTGTCGCCCGACGACTTCCACTCGACGTACTCGAGGTCGAGCCATTCCTTCGGATCCTTCGCCTGCTCGTAGCGGTCGAGGATCACGAAGCCCGTCTCCTCCAACGCCGCGGACTTGATGTAGCTCATGCAGGGGCGCCTTTCGCGAGAGGGTCTGGGACACGGCGTGCGACGCCGTTTTCCACGCCACACTAACACCGGCGCTTGCCCGTCCAGGACTCAGTGCAGCCCGGCTCACCGCTGGCAGTTGGGGCACCAGTGACTCCGGCGCGTGTGCTCTCCGGGCGACTCGAAATCGGCACTGCGGATGGGGGTGCCGCAGCGCAGGCAGGGGCGCCCGGTGCGTCCGTAGACCCAAGCTTTGCCGCCCCTGACCCGCCCCGTCGTGATGCGTTCCGTGCGGTCCTTGTTGGCGTGGATCAGTCGGTGCGACAGGTCGATCAGCTTCTCCGGCTGTCGAACCTCCCTCACCGGGGTCGTCGGCAGGATTCCCCGCAGGAAGCAGATCTCGTTGACGTACTCATTGCCGAGGCCCGCGAGGTTCCTCTGGTCGAGCAGGGCGTAGAACACGGGGCGATCGGGTCGCTCCAGCACGCGGCGAAGCGCCTCCTCGGCGTCCCAGTCTGGGCCGAGGAGATCCGGCCCGAGGAAGGCGAGGGTGGCCTCCTCCTCATCACGCCGGATGACCTCGACGAGTCCCAACTCGAAGCCGACGGCGAGACGCTCCTCAGTGCCCAGGATGACCCGTGCCTGGTACGCGGGGCGTTTCCACTTGGTGCCGTGGCTGTAGAGGTGCCAGGCGCCCTCCATCTTGAGGTGGGTGTGGATGCTGTGGTCCCCGATGCGGGTCAGCAGGTGCTTGCCGCGCGGGATGACCGAGTCGATCACGCTGCCGCTCAGGTCGACCGTCGCGAAGGCGGGGATGCGGATGTCACAGGTCTCGAGCATCCGACCGGCCAGCGCCTCGTTGAGGTTCTTGGCGGTCAGGTAGACGGTGTCTCCCTCAGGCACGCAGGCTCAACCCCTGCGGCGTGACGCCGAACCCCGCGATCGTGAGGGCATCGCCGAGGGGCGTCCCCACGACGAAGTCGCCGTTGACCCGTTCCACGCGCGTGCGCCGGCCGCTCGCCCGCACGGCCGCGACGAGGCCCGCGGCAGCCGCGTCGACGACCGCGGGTTCGTCGTCGAAGAGGAGGGTGCTCTTGCCGCCCTTCTCGACGTAGAGCACGAGTGCCCCGTCGACCAGCACGACGAGCGCGCCGACCTTGCGCCCCGGTCGATGCGATCCCTCATGCTTGGGCCAGGGCAGCGCGGCGCCGTAGGGGTTGGCCGGGTCCGTCGCCGCGAGGGCGACCGCTCGGAGTCGCGGCGCGGCATCCGGGTCGACGGCGAAGCTGCGCAGGCGGTCGATTGTCGGCCCTGTCGCGAACTGGGCCGCGCCGAGGCCCTCAACGAAGTAGCCGCGGCGTGCCCGGCCGCTCTCCTCGAAGCGGCTGAGCACCTTGTAGGCGAGGGAGAACCCACCGCGGATGCCCTCGCTCATGACTGCGCCACGGGTCACGATCCCGTGCCGCTCGAGGAGCCCCTCCGCGACGGCGACGCCGCGCACGGTCGTGTCGTCACCCCCGGAGCGACGCACGAGCGACCAGCGGCCAGAGACGTTGGGGCCGCCGGACTGGCTCGGCATCGTCAGTCGCGCGCGACCGCGGAACGACCGCGTGCGCGGCGCGGGCCGGCGCGCGGGGCCGCCCGCGTAGGAGCGGAGCGGGGCCAGCGTGTCGTTCGTCACGAGTCCCGCCCACACGAGGTCCCAGAGCGCCGTCGACATCGCCTTGTCGTCGGCGACGGCCGACCCCAGCGAGGCGCCGACGGCATCCGTGAGCTGGCGGAAGAAGTAGGCGCCACCACCGGCGAGCGCATCGAGGATGCCCGCGTGCAGTTCGCTCTCGTCGTGCGTTCCCGCCTCGGCAACAGTGAAGGGCATGGTGTCGGCGAGGTGCAGGGCGACCCAGCCGTCGGAGGAGCCGAGCGAGCCGACGCCCGTCCACGCGACCTCGCCCGTCGCGGTCAGTTCGTCGAGCATGGCGGGGGAGTAGTCGCGCACCCGGGCGGGCAACACGAGGGTCTCGATGGCTGAGGCGGGGATGGGCACGCCCGCGAGTTGTTCGATCACCTGGGCAACGCCGTCGACGCCCTTGAGGGGCTCGTCGACGTGCTGCCACGACGTGAGGAAGCGGGCGAGCGTGGGCCCGTCGACTGGCTCAACCTCCTGTCGCAGCGCGGCGAGTGAGCGGCTCCGCAGGCGCCGCAGCACCTCGGCGTCGCACCACTCCGCGCCGCTGCTGCCGGGGCGGAACTCGCCCTCGACGACCCGTCGCTGCAGCTCAAGGCGGCGAAGCGCATCCCCGACGACGGCTGTGCCGAGGCCGAGCCGAGCGGCGCATTCGGCCGCGGTGAAAGGCGCGTGGGTGCGGGCGTAGCGGCTCACGAGGTCACCGACCGGGTCTTCGACCGGTTCGAGGAACGCCTCGGGGATGCCGACGGGCAGCGGCGTGCCGAGCGCATCCCTGAGCCGAGCGGCATCTTCCACGACGGCCCACCGCGGGGCTCCCGCCATCGAGACAGCGAGGAGACGGTTGCTGCGCTCGAGCTCCCGAAGCTCGGTCTCCTGTATGGGGGTGCTCGTGCGGTCCTGCAACTCTTCGAAGGTCATTGGTCCGAGCATCCGGAGCAGGTCGACCGCGCCCTCGAGATCCTTCGCCTGCCGCTCGGGGGCGAGTCGCTGCAGTTCGCGCTCGGTCTGCTCGATGACGTCGGGGTCGAGCAGCTCGCGCAGTTCAGCGCGGCCGAGTAGCTCGCCCAGCAGGGCCGAGTCGAGCGAGAGCGCGGCGGCCCGTCGCTCGGCGAGCGGGGCATCCCCCTCGTACATGAACGCGCCCACATAGCCGAAGAGGAGCGAGCGCGCGAAGGGTGACGCTGAGTCAGTCTCCACCTCGACGATGCGGATGCTGCGTGCCTCGACCTCGGTGACGAGCTCCGTGAGGGCGGGCAGGTCGTAGACGTCCTGCAGCACCTCGCGCACCGTCTCGAGCACGATGGGGAAGGTCGGATACTTCGCCGCGACCGAGAGCAGCTGCGCGGCGCGCTGCCGCTGCTGCCAGAGGGGCGAGCGCCGGGCGGGGTTGTAGCGGGGCAGGAGCAGGGCGCGGGCGGCGCACTCCCTGAAGCGCGACGCGAAGAGGGCGGAACCGCCCACCTCCCGCGTCACGATGTCGCTCAACTCGTGCGGGTCGAAGGCGAAGAGGTCGGCGCCGGGCGGGGGAGCATCCGTGTCGGGGATGCGCACGACGATGCCGTCGTCGGCCGCCATCGCGCCACCGTCGATGCCGAGGGTGTCACGGATGCGCGCGCTCACCGCGAGCGCCCACGGCGCGTGCACAGGCATGCCGAAGGGTGAGTGCAGCACGAGCCGCCAGTCGCCGAGTTCGTCGCGGAAGCGTTCGACGACGAGCGTGCGGTCGGTGGGCACGTGGCCCGTCGTCTCCTTCTGCTCGCGCACGAAGGCGATCAGGTTGTTGACGGCGCGCTCGTCGAGGCCGCCCTCCGCGAGGCGCTCCCGCATGGCTTCCTCGCGCCCGGCCGAGATCTGACGCGTGAACTCGCCGATCGCGCGACCCAGTTCCGCTGGCCGCCCAAGACCGTCGCCCTTCCAGAAGGGAACCCTGCCCGGTTGTCCGAAGGCGGGGGAGACGACGACGCGGTCGTGCGTGATGTCCTCGATGCGCCAGCTCGTCGCGCCGAGCGCGAAGACATCGCCGACGCGCGATTCGTAGACCATCTCCTCGTCGAGCTCGCCGACGCGCCTGCCGCCGCCCTCGTCGCCCACCATGAAGACGCCGAAGAGGCCGCGGTCGGGAATCGTGCCGCCCGACATGACCGCGAGGCGTTGCGCGCCCGGTCGGCCCGTGATGGTGCCCTTGACGCGGTCCCAGACAATGCGGGGTCGCAGCTCCGCGAACTCGTCGGATGGATAGCGGCCGCTCAGCAGGTCGAGGGTCGCGTCGTAGGCGCTGCGAGGCAGCGAGGCGAAGGGGGCGCTGCGCCGCACCGTGTCGAACCACTCCTCCACATCGAGCTGCTCGAGGGCCACGGCGGCGACGGTCTGCTGCGCGAGGATGTCGAGCGGGTTCTGCGGCACCGCGATCTGTTCGATCAGGCCCTGCGTCATCCGCTCGGTCGCCACCGCGGAGTGCAGTAGGTCGGCCCTGTGTTTGGGGAACAGGATGCCGCGCGACACCTCGCCGACGCCGTGACCGGCGCGCCCGATGCGCTGCAGGCCGGATGCCACGGAGGGAGGCGCCTCGACCTGGACCACGAGATCGACCGCCCCCATGTCGATGCCGAGTTCGAGCGAGGAGGTCGCGACGACGCAGCGAAGGCGCCCAGACTTGAGCTCGTCTTCGATCATGGCCCGGCGTTCCTTCGAGACGGAGCCGTGGTGCGCCATCGCGAGCAAGCCCTGCGAGCCACCCGTCTGCCCCGAAGCCCCCATCATCTGCGCTGGCGCGCTGGAGCTATGGCCGGCGCGCAGCGACGGCGCGACGCCAGCGCCGACTGAGCCTGCGAAGGAGGTTTCCGCCTCACCCCCCAGCCGCTCCTCATAGATCTCGTTCAACCGCGCGGTCAGCCGCTCCGCGAGGCGCCGCGAGTTCGCGAACACGATCGTCGACCGGCACTCCAGGATGCGATCGACGATCTGCTCCTCCACATGCGGCCAGATGGATGCCTGGGGTGCCGCGCTTGCCGTCGCACCCTCCCGCACGGGCGCCGAGCCGAGCTCGGTCATGTCGTCGACGGGCACGCTCACCGCGAGGTCGAAGCGCTTCGCCGACTCGGGCGCGATGATCGAGACGGGTGCCGAGCCCGCAAGGAAGCGCGCGATCTCCTCGCGGGGTCGCACGGTCGCCGAGAGCCCGATGCGCTGTGCTGGTGTCTCCAGCAGCGAGTCGAGTCGTTCCAGCGAGACCGCGAGGTGCGCGCCGCGTTTGGTCGCCGCGACGGCATGGATCTCATCGACGATCACGGTGTCGACCGTGCGCAGCGCGTCCCGTGCCGAGGAAGTGAGCATCAGGTACAACGATTCCGGCGTCGTGATGAGGATCTCGGGCGGCGACTTCTGCAGGGCACGCCGTTCCGCGGGCAGCGTGTCTCCGGACCGCACGCCGACGCTCACTGACGGCGCAGGCATCCCGAGCATGGTCGCCGTGCGCGTGATGCCGACGAGCGGCGAACGCAGGTTGCGCTCCACATCGACGCCAAGCGCCTTGAGCGGGGAGACATAGAGCACGCGCGTGCCCGGCGCGCGGTCTGCGGATGCCTCGGCCGCGAGTCGATCGATCGCCCACAGGAACGCGGCCAGCGTCTTGCCCGAGCCCGTCGGCGCGACCACGAGCGCGTGTCCGCCGCCCGAGATGGCCCGCCACGCGCCATCCTGCACCGCGGTCGGCCCCGTGAAGGCACCCTCGAACCAGCCGCGCGTGGCAGGGCTGAAGAGGTCGAGGGCGGAACCCATGTCATTCATCCTCGCCGACACCACTGACAGTTTCGCCCCTTGCGGTGGGACAGAATGAAGCATGAGCTCAACCGGAACCCCCGACCCTGGCAATGCGTGGCTCTCCGACGTCGAGATGCTCGAACTGCGACGGCGGATGCCCATCCTCTATGTCGAGGCGGTGCCAGTGAGGGTCGACCCGCTCGGGATCGTGACGCAGGTGGGCGTGCTGTTGCGGGCATCCGTCACGGGGGAGATGACGCGCACGCTCGTCTCCGGCCGTGTCCTGTACGGGGAGACCGTGCGGGAGGCACTGTTCCGCCACCTCGAGAAGGACCTCGGGCCGATGGCGTTCCCGCAGCTGCCCGCGAGCCCCGTGCCCTTCACGGTTGCCGAGTACTTTCCCATGCCGGGCATCAGCCCGTACACGGATGACCGGCAGCACGCCGTCTCCCTCGCCTACGTTGTGCCCATCACGGGCACGTGTGAGCCCCGGCAGGATGCGCTGGAGATCACCTGGATGACCCCGGAGGAGGCGACGAGCTACATCGTCGCCGACGAGATGGAGGGCGGCCGCGCGACGCTCATGCGCGCGGCGCTCGCCCACGTCGGCGTGCTGCCCTGACGGCGGGGCAGACTGCCCGCAGGGGTTGAGCCCGCCGAGACCTTTAGCGAACGAAACGAACCTCGGTGATCTCTTCGGCGAAGCCTCAGTCGCTCGATGCACCCGAGAGCTGATCGGCCAGTGCCGCCAGCGCGTCGCCGCCTGCGAGGTCGCCGGGGAGCAGCGGGATCTGTGTGATCGGGACGCCAGCGGTGGCGGCGCGCAGCACGGCGAGGTGCTCCTCCTCGCGCGCGCGGCGCTCGGCGAGCACCGGCCCCGCATCGCTCGGCGAACGACGGTTCACGACGATAGCGGCCGGGGCGATGCCGAGCGCGTCGAGCTGGCGCACGACGTCGATCGACTCGGCGACCGGAAGCCGCTCGGCGATGCCCACGACGATGAACGACGTCTGCTCGGGATCGGTGATGCTGGCGCGCATGTGCGCGAAGCGGTCGCGCCTGGCGATCAGGGTGCGACGCAGCTCTGTGTCGGCGGTGGGCTCCGGATCCTTCGTGCCGACGACGCTGCGCGCGGCGGCGGCGAAGCGCTCCGAGCGGTCGCGGCTGGCGAGCAGCGTCTCGGTCCACCCCGTCAGCTGCTGCGGCAGCGCCAGCAGCCGCAGGGTGTGGCCGGAGGGCGCGGTGTCGAAGATGATGAGATCGTGCGTGTCGGCGCTGCTCTCGATCAGCTGGGCGATGCGCTCGAGCACGGCTGACTCGTGGCTGCCCGGAGCGGATCGCGCCTGGTCCAAGTGCTGTTGGGCAGACCGGTGCAGGCGGTCGGGCAGCAACCGCATCATGGTGTCCGCGACCGTCGCGAAGTGCCGATCGATCGTCGCCTGCGGGTCGATCTCGACCGCATCGACGACACCGGCGCCGGCATCGTAGACCCGCGTGGGCGCATCCGAGAGCCTGTGATCCCAGGCCTCGCCGAGGCTATGGGCCGGGTCGGTCGAGACCACCAGCACCCGCGCCCCGTCTCGTGCGCGAGCCAGGGCCAACGCGGCAGCGACCGAGGTCTTGCCGACGCCGCCCTTGCCGCCGACGAACAGGATGCGGCGCGAGCGCGCGATCTCTAGCAGCATGCGACGTGGTCCAGGGGAGAGGCGGGGATGCCGATGCGGCGGTGCCAGGCGTGGAAGTCCTGCCACACTGCAGGCATCAGCTCGGCGGAGTAGTACGCGGCGGGGTCGGGCACGCCGAGCGCCTCCCCCAGCACGACGATCATGAACAGGTCGTCCTCGTCGCGCTTCTCGCGCAGGAACGTGTCGCGATACGGGCCGACGTAGAACTCGTGCAGCCCGTCGCACAGCGCGGCCCAGCGCCGGGAGAGTTCCCCCCGGCGCTGAGCCACGACGCTGTTCTTCACACGTCAGACGTTCTCACGAACGCCCTCCAGCTTGGCGTCCTCGTCCTCCGCCTCCGGCGGATCCTTGAGGGCCCGCCGCATTGCACCGATCGCCTCGACGGCGACCCAGACGCTCGCCACGATGATGACGATGTCGAGCGCGAACAGCAGCCAGTCCTCGTTGCCGGGCGCCGTGAAGCTGAACAGCTGCTCGATCGCTGCCCAGAACGACAGTACGAACACCAGCACGAGCGGGATGAGCGCCGGCCACGGATTGCGCCGCTTGCGGATGAGCATCACGGCGACGATCGACAGCGTCAGTGACGCCATGATCTGGTTGGTGGTGCCGAACAGTGGCCAGATGCGCAGGCCGCCCTCACCGCCGAGGCCCTGCGAGAACGTCAGGCCGAGGCCGACCACTACGACGACGAGCGTCGCGGGGATCTTGCTGACCTTGACCTTCACTGCGTCGCCGATCTCCTGCACGATGAAGCGCAGCAGTCGCATGCCGGTGTCCATCGTCGTGGCTGCGAACAGCACGGCCATCGTGGCGAGCACGGTGGCGCTGAGCGAGGCCGGCAGTCCGAGGCCGTTCTCCATCAGGGCTCCGCCGCCCTGGACGAACGCGGTCACGCCGCCGGCGCCGAACGAGCTGTAGATCTCTTCCCACTCGGCGACCGAGCCGATTCCGCCGATCACGGCCAGGATGGTGCCGAGCGAGAGCATGCCCTCGCCGACGGCGCCAAAGTAGCCGACGAAGCGGGCATCCGTCTCCTTGTCGATTTGCTTCGAGCTCGTGCCCGAGGAGACCATGCCATGGAAGCCCGAGATCGCGCCGCACGCGATGGTGACGAACAGCAGCGGCACCATGCTCGGCGTGCCCTCCGGCAGGTTGCCGTTGATCATCGGGGCGACGATGTCGGGCGGGTTCGCCGAGAAGAGCGCACCGATGAGCACTGCGCCGAAGAGCAGTATCAGGCCGATGAACAGCTGCACGCCGTTGATGTAGTCGCGCGGCTGCAGCAGCACCCAGACCGGCAGCAGCGAGGCGATCGCGCCATAGATGAACAGCGCCAGGATCCAGAACGTGGCCGGCGTCATGCCGAGGAAGGACTCGGGCAGCACGACCGGCACGCTGTCACCCAGAAGGATCAGCGCATACAGCGCGACGACGCCGACGATGGTGACGGGGATCAGCGGCCACTTCATCCGGTAGACGGCGACGCCGACGAGCAGCGCCACGATGATCGCCCCCCAGGCGGGGATGACGGCGCTCGGGGTGCTGATGAGCAGGTTCTTGATCACGACCGCGAAGGCGGCGATCACCATGAGCAGCAGCAGGAAGATGACGACCAGGAACAGGTTCGCGCCGCGCTTGCCGATGTAGCGCCCGGAGAGGGCACCGATCGACTTGCCCTTGTTGCGCAGCGATGCCCAGAGCGCGCCGAGGTCGTGCATACCGGCGAAGAAGACCGTACCGATCGTCACCCAGAGCAGCGCGGGGAGCCAGCCCCAGATGACGGCGATCGCCGGGCCGACGATCGGGGCGGCGCCCGCGACCGAGGTGAAGTGGTGGCCCCAGAGGATGAACTTGTTCGTCGGCACGTAGTCGACGCCGTCATTGAGCTCGTGCGCCGGGGTCTTGAAGCCGGCGTTCAGCCGGTAGACCCGTTTGGCGAGGTATTTCGAGTAGAAAATGTATCCGCCGGCGAACATCGCCAGGCCAATGATCATGAGCACAAGGGAACCCATTGAGTTCTCCCCTCCCTTTCGCGGCGTGCGCCTTTGCATGTCGTGAAGTGCACCTGGTGGTGCTTCCTGCGGATGAGACTAGCCGTATCCAGGCGTTGCCCATACGGTCTCTCATACCGGCCACCCCGTGTCCCGCACGAAGTGCAGCGCAGCGGGTGGCATGCCCGGATGGCACTGATCGTGGAGCCTGTCGCGACCTCTAACGTACGAAGCGCACCTCGACGAGGTCTTCGCCGAGCAGCTGGTGCACCTCTTCGGCGCCGTCGAGCACCATGCCGTTGCGCTTGTAGAAGGCGTGCGCACGCGGGTTCTCCTTGGCGACCCACAGGTAGCCGGGGTTCGAGCCGCAGGCGGCGTCGAAGAGCTTCTGCCCGATGCCCGTGCCCTGGTACTTCGCGAGCAGGTAGATGAAGTAGAGCTCGCGCTCGCGGGGCGGGTTCTCGTCGCGGGCCGGACCCGAGCCGACGAAGCCCACGATCTCGCCGTCGACGAGGGCGGCGAACTGGTTGTACTCCTCGCTCCTCGTCGCCATGCGCGACCACAGCTCGGCCATGCGGCGCGGCGAGAGATTCTCGAGCGCGGCCTTGCTGATGAGATTGTCGTAGGTCTCGTGCCAGCAGGTGGCGTGCACGCGTCCGAGGTCTTCGACATCGGAATCGCGAACGGGACGGATCAGTACTTCGGCAACTTCCTTGGTGCTCATGCCCGAGAGCCTAGAGCGAGCGCGCGCTGACGCGAAATCGGCCGCCGCATCGCAAAAGGGGCGGATGCAACGGTCTCCCGTCGCATCCGCCCCTCCTGTCAAGCGGTGTCAGCCCTGTGCGCGGCGTCCGGCGCGGCGCTGGCCCGCCGGTGCGGCGGACGGCGTCGAGGTGCTGTAGTTCGTGGTGCTGCGGGTGCGCGGCGCGTGCGACGCGGAGCCCGAGCCGGCGCGGGCCGGGCGGCCCTGGCCGCTGCGGGCACCGCTGCGTGCGGCATCCGTCGATCCGGCGCGGGCGGGACGTCCCGATCGCGTCGAGTCGCTGCCGCTGGCGGCGGCGGGGCGTCCCGAACGGTCGCGGCGGGGTGCGCCGGTGCCCTCGGAGCGTGCGGCGCGCTTGCGCTGGGCGTTGGCGCCCTGCGAGCGCCCGCCACCCTGCTGCTGCACCTGGCGCGGCGCCGGCGTGACGTAGGGGGCGACCTCGCCGACGAGCGTGACGACGGCGGGGGACTCGGATGTCACGCGCTGCGCCTGCACGTCGATGGCCGCCTTGCGCAGCAGCGCGAGCGTGTCCTTCTTCTGCGCGGGCGTCATGATCGTGACGACGTCACCGGACTCGCCGGCGCGGGCGGTGCGGCCACTGCGGTGCAGGTAGGCCTTGTGCTCGGCGGGCGGGTCGACGTGGATGACGAGTTCGACGTTGTCGACGTGCACACCGCGAGCCGCGACATCCGTCGCCACCAGCACCTTGGCGCTGCCGTCGCTGAAGGCCGCGAGGTTGCGGTCACGCGCGGGCTGCGAGAGGTTGCCGTGCAGGTCGACGGCCGGGATGCCCGACTCGGTGAGCTGCTTGGCGAGCTTCTTGGCGTGGTGCTTGGTGCGCATGAACAGGATGCGGCGGCCGGTGCCCGAGGCGAGGGTGCGCACGAGGGCGGTCTTCGCTTCGGCGCTGTCGACCTCGTAGAGGTGGTGGGTCATGTCGGCGACGTGCGAGGTGGCCTCGTCGACCGAGTGCAGCACCTCGTTGTGGAGGAAGCGCTTGACGAGCTTGTCCACGCCGTTGTCGAGGGTTGCGCTGAAGAGCAGGCGCTGGCCGTTCTGCGGGGTCTTGTCGAGGATGCGCGTGACGACGGGCAGGAAGCCGAGGTCGGCCATGTGGTCGGCCTCATCGAGCACTGTGATCTCGACGGCGTCGAGGGAGACGAAGCCCTGCTTCATGAGGTCTTCGAGGCGGCCGGGGCAGGCGACGACGATGTCAACGCCGGCTTTGAGTGCCGCGACCTGGCGCTGCTGGGAGACGCCACCGAAGATCGTGGTCGTCTTGAGCCCGTAGGCCTCGGCGAGCGGGTCGATGACGGCGCTGATCTGCGTCGCGAGCTCACGCGTCGGTGCCAGCACGAGGCCGAGCGGGCGGCCGGGGCGACGCTTGCCGCCGGCGAGATTGCCGCCGAGGCGCGCGACCATGGGGATCGAGAAGGCGAGGGTCTTGCCCGAGCCGGTCTTGCCGCGGCCGAGCACGTCGCGACCGTTCAGGGTGTCGGGGAGGGTGTCGACCTGGATGGGGAACGCCGTCGTCTTGCCGACCTTCTCGAGGGCGGTGACGAGGGCTGCGGGCACGCCGAGCGCGCCGAAGGTGATGTCAGTCAAAGGTTTTCTTTCACACGAAGCGGGTTGAGTAGGCCGTCCACGGCCGTATCGAAACCCGGGAGTTGGGCGAAGGTGGCGATGGCCACATCCGTTCGCCGTAAGAAGATGTCAACCAGGTGTGGTGAGTGATGCGTTCTACGACGCAGGGAACACGAGAAACGTATTCGCAAGTAACACCACCCTAGCAGTGTGAACCTGGGCGATACGATTCCCGGGTGAATGACGCCGCTTCCCGCCCCGATTCCCAGCACTCCTACCAGGTCCGGTTCGACTGGGGCCACGCGGGCGCAGCGGCGATCGTGGATGGTGCGGATGCGATCGTCTGGGTCGACGAACTCGGCGAGAGCGAGGTTCCGGATGTCGCGGCCGCCGTCGTCGCGGGAGGCATTGCCAACGCGGCCGCCGTCGCCGACTGGGTCGTCGCGAAGCAGGCGGAGCGGGGTGACCGCTTCCGCATTGCGGTGGTCGCCGCTGGCGCCTCGCGCGACGGGGAACTGCGGTTCGCCGTCGAGGACCTCCTCGGCGCAGGCGCGGTCATCGACGCCCTGACCGCCGTCGGAATCGACCACAACTCGCCCGAGGCGGCCGCCGCATCCGCCGCCTATGAGGGGCTGCGCCGTGCCGTGAAGCACCTCGTCGGCGCGTCGGTGTCAGCGCGCGAGCTGGGTGGCGTGCGTCCCGACTTCACGCCCTCGACGGATGTCCCGCTGCTCCGCGACTTCGCCAGCTGAGCGGGTTGAGTAGCGCGCGTATCGAAACCCTCACCCCGCCTTGCGGCTCCACGCGATCGTGTGCTTGGGGTTGAACCCGCGCGCGCACTTGCCGCACGACTGCACGCGCTTCGGCTCACGGTGCCGGTAGTACACGTGCCCGCCGGGGCACTGTCCCACCCACGGGGCGAGATGGTCGGCGGTCGGGCCGTCGTGCGTGGTCTTGCCGACGTAGCCGAGCTCCGCGGCGACCTTCTTCCACTTCGGTCCGTGGCCCGTGCCGGGCCCCGCGATCGCGTGGGCCACCTCGTGCAGCAGCACCTGGTGGATGTCGTCGTCCTCGAACATCCCCGCGAGGTGGCGTGAGACGGTGATGCGCTTGTCGCTGTAGTTGCACAGCCCGGCCCGTCGCCGCGCGTGGTCGAAGTCGAAGGTCCACGAGGGGTCGAGGTGCAGGGCGATGAGGGCGTTCGCCCACACGCGCACTCGAGCCAGGTCTGCCACGGGATGCTGCGGTTCAGTGGTTCGGGTCGGTGCCCTGGCTGCGCTGCACGGCCGGGTCGTCGACATACGACTCCGCGATCGCGGTCGCCATCATGGCGTTGTCGACGTCGGCGGCACTCGCGCCGATGCGCACGCGGATCGTGACGGCTCCGCGGAAGTCGATGAGCGCCGCCTTGTACTCGCGGAGCTCGAACTGCACGCGGCCGCGCTCGAGCAGCGCCCGCGCCTCGATCTCGGCCCATTCGTGCGCTCGCGCCTCATCGACGCAGGAGTTCAGTTCCACGAGGGCCGGCTCGAGCTTGCCGAGGTCGCGCTGCACCATGGCACGACGGATGCGCGCCATGCAGATCTCGTCGCGGGTGGTCGAGAAGCGGGCGGTGCGGAGGGTCTGGTTCGCGAGCTCCCAGGCTTCGTCGAGGCGGCCGACGAGGCGCAGCAGTTCCACCTTCTCGTTGAGGGCGAAGGAACTGCGCAGTTCGCCGAGTTCTTCAAGGCGCGCGGCGGCGCCGTTCAGGTCGACCTTCTCGCGAAGGGTGGTTGGGTCGTAGCCCAGGATGATGCTCACGTGCTGCCCCGATCGGTTTCGTCTCAGGTTATCCCGGCTGCTGGCCAGCAAGCTGGATCTGCAGCAGCTTGTCATCGCCTTCGCGGGGTGAGCCGCGCCCGTCCGTGTTGTTGGTGAGCACCCAGAGCGTGCCGTCGGGTCCGGGGATGGCGTCGCGCAGGCGACCGTATTCTCCCGCGAAGTAGGGCTCGGCATCCACGGATTCGAGTCCGACGACGATGCCCCAGAGGCCCTCGCCGCGGAGGGCGGCCATGAAGAGGGTGTCGTGCGTGTGGGCGAGTCCGGAGGGGCTCGCCTCGTCGGTCGACCAGTGGCGGATCGGGTTGACGAATCCCTCGGTGTCGGCGATGCCCTCGACGACGGGCCAGCCGTAGTCCTGGCCCGCGACGATGATGTTGAGCTCGTCCCAGGTGTTCTGCCCGAACTCGCTCGCGTACATGGTGCCGTCGTCGCCCCACGCGATGCCCTGCGGGTTTCGGTGGCCGATGCTGTGCACGACGGAGCCCCACGGCGCATCCGGTGGCGTGCCACCCTCCGGGGTCATGCGCAGGATCTTGCCGCCGAGCGAGGATGGCTCGCGCGCCAGGTTGGGTCGGCCTGCGTCGCCCGCGGTCGCGTAGAGCATGCCGTCGGGTCCGAATGCGATGCGCCCGCCATTGTGGTTGCCGGCCTTGGGGATGCCCGCGAGCACCACCTCCGCCCCGCCCAGCTCGAGCGAGCCCGCCGAGCCGAGGAGTGGCATCCGCACGATCCTGTTGTCGGATGCCGCCGTCAGGTAGGCATAGAGCCACACCGTGTCGCCCTGCCGCAGTGTGGCGAGGCCGAGCAGCCCGCCCTCCCCGCCCGGCGACACCCCCGGCACGGTGCCCGCATCGCGGAGTTCACCCTCGGCCGTGAGCTCGCGCACCTTCGCCGTGTCGCGCTCGCTGATGAGCGCTGAGCCGCCCGGCATCGTCCCCTCGTCGAGGCGCACGACCGACCACGGCGCGTTGAGCCCCTGCGCGAGCACGGTGGCCGCGCCCGTCGGCGCGACGGGGCCCTCAAGTGGTGTCGGGTCCGCGCTCGCCGAGGGGCTCGGGATGCTCGGTGTCGGCGTCGGGGCAGGCGCGGGTTCGGCGCCGCATCCCGCCAGCAGGGCGACGACCAGGGCGACGCCTGGCGCGATGCTTCTGGCTCGAGTCCTCTCCATGCGGGGCACGGTACCCCTAATTCAGCCCGCGCCGAAGACGCTCTTGTTGGGCGTGGGGGAGGGCACGGCGGTCTGGTCGGTCACGACGGGAGCTCCCGCGATCCAGTCGCGCAGTTCGCGCCCCGTCACGACCTTTGCGGGGTGGGGTCCGCCGGCGAGGAGTCGCGGCATCCACTCCATCGGCAGTGAGGAGGTGGAGCCGACGAGCACGACATTGCCGAAGCGGCGCCCCTTGAGGATCTGCGCCTCGGCGAGGGCCGCGACATCCGCGACCGCCATGCCGAGCGTGGCGGCCTGGCCGCGCGCGAAGGCGAGGCCGGGCCCGTCGGCGATGTTGACGGCGACGATGCCGCCGGGCGCGAGGAGTGCGGCGACAGACCGGTAGAACTCGACGCTCGTCACGTGGGCGGGGGTGCGCGAGCCGCCGAAGACGTCGACGACGACGAGGTCGACGCTGCCGCGCAGGCCGGCAGGCAGCTTTTCGAGCACGGCCCGCGCATCGCCGTGCCGCACGCGGATCGACGCCTGCTTGGGCCACGGCAGGTGCTCCCGCACGAAGTCGACGAGGTCGCTCTCGAGCTCGATGACCTGTTGCCGTGACCCGGGCCGGGTCGCCGCCACATAGCGGGGGATGGTCAGCGCGCCGGCGCCGAGGTGCACGGCCGTGATGGGGCCATCCGGCAACTGGTCGATGACGTGCCCGATGCGCTGCACGTATTCGAAGAAGAGGCGGGTCGGGTCGCCGAGGTGCACGTTCGACTGGGGCGTGCCGTCGACGACGAGGGTGTAGCTGCCGTCGAACCACTTCTCCGGCTCGATCACGGCCCGGTAGCCGCTCAGCGAGAGGACGGTCGACGGATGCTCGGAGTGGCCCATGAACGCATCATTCCACCCTCCGCCGCGGGTTGAGTAGGCGCGCCAGCGCCGTATCGAAACCCCCGCTCCAGGGTTTCGATACGCTCCTTCGTCGCCACTCGGCCAGCTCTTATAGTCCAATTCCCGATTCAGGTCAAGAATCGACTGGACAAGGCGGGTCGCGCCGAACTATAGTTGACCTTTGCGCTCCCAGAATTGCTCTGCCTTCATATTGCGGTCGGCCTGTGCGTATCGGATCCATCGATCCGGTAACCCAAATGTAGGTTCTGGCGTGCGCTTCTCGAACGATCGACTCCACCAACAAAGCACACAACACTCACCGGCTGGCAACGCCCGACTGTATTGGCCCCATGAGGGCCACGGAGGTTATTTCCTTGGCTGCTGCGCGCAACGCATCCACCACGAACTCATCACAGAAGGGACAGCCGAAGAACGGTCGCAACCATTCTCGGCTCTCCTTCGCCAAGATCTCGGACAACCTCACCGTTCCGGATCTGCTCGCTCTCCAGACCGAGAGCTTCGACTGGCTCGTCGGCAACGACGCGTGGAAGGAGCGGGCCGCTGAGGCTGCCGCCTCCGGCCGCCAGGACCTCCCGTCGCTGACCGGCCTCGAGGAGATCTTCGAAGAGATCTCCCCCATCGAGGACCTCGGCGAGACGATGCAGCTCTCCTTCACGAATCCGTTCCTCGAGGAGAAGAAGTACTCGATCGACGAGTGCAAGGAGAAGGGCAAGACCTACTCGGCGCCCCTCTACGTCGAGGCCGAGTTCATGAACCACCTCACGGGTGAGATCAAGACCCAGACGGTCTTCATGGGCGACTTCCCGCTCATGACCCCCAAGGGCACCTTCGTCATCAACGGCACCGAGCGTGTCGTCGTGTCGCAGCTCGTGCGCAGCCCTGGTGTCTACTTCGACCGTTCGCCCGAGAAGACCTCCGATAAGGACCTCTACTCGGCGCGCATCATCCCGAGCCGCGGTGCATGGCTCGAGTTCGAGATCGACAAGCGCGACCAGGTCGGCGTGCGCATCGACCGCAAGCGCAAGCAGTCGGTGACGGTCTTCATGAAGGCCCTCGGCATGACGAGCGAGGAGATCCTCGAGGAGTTCAAGGGCTACGCGTCGATCGAGGCGACCCTTGAGAAGGACAACATCCTCACTAAGGAAGAGGCGCTCAAGGACATCTACCGCAAGCTGCGCCCGGGCGAGCAGGTCGCCGCGGAAGCCGCTCGCGCGCTCCTCGACAACTTCTACTTCAACCCGAAGCGCTACGACCTCGCGAAGGTTGGTCGCTACAAGATCAACCGCAAGCTCGGCATCGAGGCGCCCCTCAGCTCCTCCGTGCTGACCCGCGAGGACATCATCGCGACCATCAAGTACCTCGTGGCCCTCCACGACGAGCGCACGACCCTCCCCGGCATCCGTGACGGCAAGAAGGTTGACATCCGCCTCGACGTCGACGACATCGACCACTTCGGCAACCGTCGCATCCGCGCCGTGGGTGAGCTCATCCAGAACCAGGTCCGCACCGGTCTCTCCCGCATGGAGCGCGTCGTCCGCGAGCGCATGACCACGCAGGACATCGAGGCGATCACGCCGCAGACCCTGATCAACGTGCGCCCCGTGGTCGCCGCGATCAAGGAGTTCTTCGGAACCTCGCAGCTGTCGCAGTTCATGGACCAGAACAACCCGCTCGCGGGCCTGACCCACAAGCGTCGCCTCTCGGCGCTCGGCCCTGGTGGTCTGAGCCGTGAGCGTGCCGGCGTCGAGGTTCGTGACGTCCACCCCTCGCACTACGGCCGCATGTGCCCGATCGAGACCCCTGAAGGCCCCAACATCGGCCTGATCGGCTCGCTCGCCTCCTTCGCGCGGATCAACTCCTTCGGTTTCATCGAGACGCCGTACCGTCGCGTCGTGAACGGCAAGGTGACCGAGCAGATCGATTACCTCACCGCGAGCGAGGAAGACGAGTTCCACGTCGCGCAGGCCAACGCGCCCCTCAAGGCTGACGGCCACTTCGTCGACGACCGCGTGCTCTCCCGCAAGAAGGACGGCGAGGTCGACCTCATCCCCGTCGACGAGGTCGCCTACATGGATGTCTCGCCGCGCCAGATGGTGTCGGTTGCGACGTCACTCATCCCCTTCCTCGAGCACGACGACGCGAACCGCGCCCTCATGGGTGCCAACATGCAGCGCCAGGCTGTGCCGCTGCTGCGCAGCGAGTCGCCGCTCGTCGGAACCGGTATGGAGAACTACGCCGCGATCGACGCCGGTGACGTGATCACGGCCGACAAGGCCGGTGTCGTCGCCGAGGTCTCGGCCGACGTCGTCACGCTGCAGCTCGATGAGGGCGGCACGCAGGAGTACTACCTCCGCAAGTTCGACCGCTCCAACCAGGGCACGTCGTACAACCACCGTGTCGTCGTCAGCGCGGGTGACCGCGTCGAGGTCGGCGAGGTCATCGCGGATGGCCCTGCGACGGAGGACGGCGAGCTCGCGCTCGGCAAGAACCTCCTCGTGGCGTTCATGCCGTGGGAGGGTCACAACTTCGAAGACGCGATCATCCTCAGCCAGAACCTGGTGAAGGACGACGTGCTCAGCTCGATCCACATCGAGGAGTACGAGGTCGACGCCCGCGACACGAAGCTCGGCAAGGAGGAGATCACCCGTGACCTCCCCAACGTGAGCCCCGAGCTCATGGCCGACCTCGACGAGCGCGGCATCATCCGCATCGGTGCCGAGGTTCGCCCCGGCGACATCCTCGTCGGCAAGGTCACGCCGAAGGGTGAGACCGAGCTGAGCGCCGAGGAGCGCCTGCTCCGCGCGATCTTCAACGAGAAGAGCCGCGAGGTGCGCGACACCTCGCTCAAGGTTCCCCACGGTGAAGAGGGCACGGTCATCGGCGTCAAGGTCTTCGACGCGCAGGACGGCGACGACGAGCTCGGCTCGGGCGTCAACCAGCGTGTGGTCGTCTACATCGCCCAGAAGCGCAAGATCACCGAGGGTGACAAGCTCGCCGGCCGCCACGGCAACAAGGGCGTCATCTCGAAGATCCTCCCCGTCGAGGACATGCCGTTCCTCGAGGACGGAACGCCGGTCGACATCATCCTCAACCCGCTCGGCGTGCCCGGTCGAATGAACTTCGGCCAGGTGCTCGAGATCCACCTCGGATGGATCGCCAAGCAGGGCTGGAACGTCGAGGGCAACCCCAACTGGGCTCGCCAGCTTCCCGCCGAGGCCTTCTCGGCCGAGCCGGGCACCAAGGTTGCGACCCCCGTGTTCGACGGTGCGACGGAGGAGGAGATCGAGGGCCTGCTCGACTCGACCAACCCGACGCGCGACGGCGACCGCCTGATCGGTTCCACCGGCAAGGCGCGTCTCTTCGACGGTCGTTCGGGTGAGCCGTTCCCTGACCCCATCTCGGTCGGCTACATGTACATCCTCAAGCTGCACCACCTCGTCGACGACAAGATCCACGCGCGTTCGACGGGTCCGTACTCGATGATCACCCAGCAGCCGCTCGGTGGTAAGGCGCAGTTCGGTGGCCAGCGCTTCGGTGAGATGGAGGTGTGGGCGCTCGAGGCATACGGTGCCGCATACGCGCTCCAGGAGCTCCTCACGATCAAGTCGGATGACATCCTCGGCCGCGTCAAGGTGTACGAGGCGATCGTCAAGGGCGAGAACATCCAGGAGCCCGGCATCCCCGAGAGCTTCAAGGTCCTCATCAAGGAAATGCAGTCGCTCTGCCTGAACGTCGAGGTGCTCTCGGCCGATGGCACCGCGGTAAGCCTTCGTGACACGGATGACGAGGTCTTCCGCGCGGCGGAGGAACTCGGCATCAACATTTCCTCCCGGTTCGAGAACTCGTCGATCGACGAGATCTAAGCCAGGCCTTTACGACACTTCAGATTTCATTTCCAAGGAGAAAAATTGCTCGACGTAACCACGTTCGATGAGCTTCGTATTGGCCTCGCGACCGCTGACGACATCCGTCGCTGGTCGCACGGTGAGGTGAAGAAGCCTGAGACGATCAACTACCGCACGCTCAAGCCGGAGAAGGATGGCCTCTTCGGTGAGCAGATCTTCGGACCCTCCCGCGACTGGGAGTGCTCGTGCGGCAAGTACAAGCGCGTTCGCTTCAAGGGCATCGTGTGTGAGCGCTGTGGCGTGGAGGTCACCAAGTCCTCCGTGCGCCGCGAGCGCATGGGCCACATCGAGCTCGCCGCGCCCGTCACGCACATCTGGTACTTCAAGGGTGTGCCCAGCCGCCTCGGCTACCTGCTCGACATGGCGCCGAAGGACCTCGAGAAGGTCATCTACTTCGCCGCCTACATGGTGATCTCGGTCGACGAGCAGGGCCGTCACGACGACATGCCCGGCCTCGAGAACGAGATCCGCCTCGAGATCGCCGAGCTCGAGAAGCAGCGCGACTCGCGCATCGCCGACCGTCTCGCGAAGCTCGAGACCGACCTCGCCGCTCTTGAAGAAGAGGGTGCGAAGGCGGATGTCAAGCGCCGCACCAAGGACGGCGCCGAGAAGGAGATGTCGCAGACGCGCAAGTCCTTCGACGAGCAGATCGCGCAGCTCGAGCGTGTGTGGGAGGACTTCCGCACCCTCAAGGTCGGCGACCTCAAGCCCGAGGACAGCGTCTTCCACGAGCTGCAGGACCGCTTCGGCATCTACTTCGAGGCCCACATGGGCGCCGAGGCGATCAAGAAGCGCCTCGAGACCTTCGACCTCCAGGCCGAGTCCGACGAGCTGCACGAGCAGATCGCCAACGGCAAGGGCCAGAAGAAGATCCGCGCTATCAAGCGCCTCAAGGTCGTCAACTCGTTCCTGCAGACGGGCAACTCGCCCGCCGCGATGGTGCTCGATGTCGTCCCGGTCATCCCGCCGGAGCTTCGCCCCATGGTGCAGCTCGACGGTGGCCGCTTCGCGACCTCCGACCTCAACGACCTTTACCGTCGTGTGATCAACCGCAACAACCGTCTCCGTCGCCTGCTTGACCTCGGTGCCCCCGAGATCATCGTCAACAACGAGAAGCGGATGCTGCAGGAGGCCGTTGACGCGCTGTTCGACAACGGTCGTCGTGGTCGCCCCGTCACGGGCACCGGCAACCGCGCCCTCAAGTCCCTGAGCGACATGCTCAAGGGAAAGCAGGGTCGCTTCCGCCAGAACCTGCTCGGCAAGCGCGTCGACTACTCGGGCCGTTCGGTCATCATCGTTGGTCCGCAGCTCAAGCTGCACCAGTGTGGTCTCCCGAAGCAGATGGCGCTCGAGCTGTTCAAGCCCTTCGTCATCAAGCGCCTCATCGACCTGAGCCACGCGCAGAACATCAAGAGCGCCAAGCGCATGGTGGAGCGTTCGCGTCCGCAGGTGTGGGACGTGCTCGAGGAGATCATCCGCGAGCGCCCCGTGCTGCTGAACCGTGCACCTACCCTGCACCGCCTCGGCATCCAGGCCTTCGAGCCCCAGCTGGTCGAGGGCAAGGCCATCCAGCTCCACCCGCTCGTCTGTGCTGCGTTCAACGCTGACTTCGACGGTGACCAGATGGCTGTGCACCTGCCGCTGTCGGTCGAGGCCCAGGCCGAGGCTCGCATCCTGATGCTCGCCTCGAACAACATCCTGAAGCCCTCGGACGGCCGCCCGGTCACCCTGCCCACGCAGGACATGATCATCGGCCTGCACCACCTCACGACCATCCGCGAGGGTGGCGAGGGTGAGGGCCGTGCGTTCTCCTCGGTCGCCGAGGCGATCCTGGCGTTCGACCAGAAGTCGCTGCACCTCAACTCGAAGGTGCGCATCCGTCTGATCGGCGACAAGTTCGAGAACGGTGCCGAGCTCAAGGAGACGACCCTCGGTCGCGCCCTCTTCAACGAGGCGCTGCCGGAGGACTACCCCTGGGTCGAGGCTCTCGCCGACAAGGGCCAGCTCTCCGCGATCGTCAACGACCTCGCTGAGCGCTACCCCAAGGTGGAGGTCGCGGCAACGCTCGACCGCATCAAGGACGCCGGTTTCTACTGGGCCACCCGCTCGGGCGTGACCGTCGCGCTCTCGGACATCCTCACGCCGCCTACCAAGCGCGCGATCATCGAGGGCTACGAGAAGCAGGCCGCCAAGGTGCAGAGCCAGTTCGAGAAGGGCCTCACGACCGACGCCGAGCGTCGTCAGGAGCTCATCGAGATCTGGAACAAGGCCACGGCTGAGGTTGCGACGGCGATGCAGGACAACATGCCGTCTGACAACAACATCAACCGCATGGTCACCTCTGGTGCTCGTGGTAACTGGATGCAGGTGCGTCAGATCGCCGGTATGCGTGGTCTGGTGTCGAACCCGAAGGGTGAGATCATCCCGCGTCCGATCCTCTCGAGCTACCGTGAGGGCCTCTCGGTCGCCGAGTACTTCATCGCGACGCACGGTGCGCGTAAGGGCCTCGCCGACACCGCGCTTCGTACGGCTGACTCCGGTTACCTCACGCGTCGTCTCGTGGATGTCTCGCAGGACGTCATCATCCGTGAAGACGACTGTGGCACCTCGCGCGGCCTCGAGCTCGTGATCGCCGCCCCCGACGCCAACGGCGTGCTGGTGCGCGACGCGAACGTCGAGAACTCGCTCTACGCCCGCAGCCTCGCTGAGGACGCGGTCGACGCGAACGGCACCGTCGTGGCGAAGGCCGGCGACGATGTCGGTGACGTGCTCATCAACACCCTCATCGAGGCGGGCATCACGCACGCCAAGGTGCGCTCGGTGCTCACGTGTGAGTCCGCCGCGGGTGTCTGTGCTGTCTGCTACGGCCGTTCGCTCGCGACCGGCAAGCTCGTCGACATCGGTGAGGCCGTCGGCATCATCGCGGCCCAGTCGATCGGTGAGCCCGGCACGCAGCTGACGATGCGTACCTTCCACACCGGTGGTGTCGCATCCGCCGATGACATCACGCAGGGTCTGCCCCGCGTCACCGAGCTGTTCGAGGCTCGTACCCCCAAGGGTGCGTCCCCGATCGCCGAGGCGGCCGGAAAGATCACGATCGAGGACACGGACCGCAGCCGCAAGCTCATCCTGACCCCCGACAACGGCGACGAGCCGATTGCCTACCCCGTGCTCAAGCGCGCCACCCTCCTCGTGGAGGACGGCGAGCACGTCGAGCTCGGCCAGCAGCTGCACGTCGGTGCGGTTGACCCCAAGGAGGTGCTCCGCGTTCGCGGTGTCCGTGCGGTGCAGCAGCACCTCGTGGACGGCGTGCAGGGTGTGTACCGCTCGCAGGGTGTGCCGATCCACGACAAGCACATCGAGGTCATCGTGCGCCAGATGCTGCGCAAGGTCACGGTCGTCGACCACGGCGACACCGACCTTCTCCCGGGTGAGCTGGTCGACCGTTCGCGGTACAACGAGCTCAACCGTGCGGCGCTGACGGAGGGTCGCAAGACCGCCTCGGCTCGCCAGGAGGTCATGGGTATCACGAAGGCGTCGCTCGCGACGGAGTCGTGGCTCTCCGCGGCGTCGTTCCAGGAGACCACGCGTGTGCTCACGCAGGCAGCGATGGACGGCAAGTCCGACCCGCTGCTCGGCCTCAAGGAGAACGTGATCATCGGAAAGCTGATCCCGGCCGGTACGGGTCTTCCCCGCTACCGCAACGTCTCGGTCGAGGCGACGGAAGAGGCGAAGGCGGAGCGGTACCCCAACCGCATCTTCTCCGACGACTCCTCGTTCAGTGAGGCCGACCTGAGCTTCGTCGACTTCGACAGCTTCAGCTCGGACGACTTCACGCCCGGCACCTACAACTAGGCAGCGCCAGTCGAACGGCCCGTCACCTCACGGTGGCGGGCCGTTCGTCGTTTCCGCCCTGTTGTCTGCGCCAGACCCGCCGCTAGACTCGGGGCGCTCGGCCGAGGGGGAGACGATGGAGCGCGAGTTGGGGGCGACTGCTTCGCGGGGCGCGACGGAGTTTGCGGCGAGACTTGCGCCGGGGCATCCGGTGCGCTGGAACCTGCTCGAAGCGGTGGCATTCCGCGATGTCTCGTCCGTGTTCGCGAGTGTGCCCCCTGCCGCCCTCGGCTGGCCGCGGACCGCGCGCGACCGCCTCCTCTGGGTGGTGGTGGCTCCGATCTGGGTCGCACCCTATGCGGGCGGCTTTTCTGTGGCATGGCGAACGAGGAATCGCTTGTGGGGCGACGCCTTCGAGCGGATTCCCACCGCCGGTGCCTGTTACGCGCTGCTCTTCCTCGGGCTCCTGGCTTGGCTGGCAATCTGGCTGGCCCGCGGCTCCCGCTGGAATCCGACCGCGGTGCTCCTGTGCGTCACGACCGTCGGGCTGGGCGCCGTGACCTTCGTCAACATGTCGATCTGGGGCGGCTGGCTTCGACTCGAGTCCTGGATCTGGTGGGCGGCCCCAGTCGTCGCGAGTGTCCTGCTGGCCGCCGCCTGGCTGATCGCCCTCTTGGTCGCCTACTCGCGCATGGCAACCGCAACGCTGCCCCGGGGAAGTGCGCTTCCGGATGCCTCAGCCGAGGTGCGTCGGCGGCAGGTGGCCCGCATCCCGGTGGTGGTCCGCGAGGAGATCACCGCAGACATCCGGGCGGCGATCACAGATCTCGAGGCCCGCGGGGTCATCTCGACGGAGGAGGCGTGGCGTGCTCGTGAGGCGGAACCGGGCATGCTGTTGCAGCGGATGCGCGAGCGAGTGGGGAATGCGCCAGCGGGCTAGGGGAGTTCTCCCCATCGACGGGCGCACCCGGGTCTGGTGCAATCGTGGAGATGTACTCTCCCGTTGCCATTGCCGTGCTCACTGCAGCACTCGTGCTGTGCGCTGCGGCGGCCGCGGTCATGCTGTCAGCCGGTGTTGCGAGCGGCACCACGGTGTGGCTGCTCTCCCGCTGGCGCCGCGGTGGGGGTGGCGCTGTCACCGCGCCGCCGAGTGCCGAGGCAACCGCGACGGAGATGGAGGTGCATCCGGCGTGGCTCGAGCCCTATGTGCCGAGCCGCGAGACGGTGCCCGGGGCATCCGTGTGGAAGCTTGAGACCGCGCAGGGCCAGCGCATCGAGCTGACCGAGACCACCGTCATCATCGGGCGAAACCCTGCCCTGCCGGAGGGCGTCGAGCGCGCTCAACTCGTCCCGCTGCGAGACTCAGACCTCTCTGTATCGAAGACCCACGCGCGTCTCGACCTTGTCGACGGCACCTGGGTCGTCACGGATCTCTTCTCCACCAACGGGGTGCGGCTCGCCGCGAGTGAACGCTTCACAGGCGACAACAGGCTCGATGCAGGGGTGCCGTCGTACGCGGAGGCGCACGTGACCTTCGGGGAGCTTGCAGCACGCATCCGTCTGGAGACGCGTACCCCCGGCGAGTGACGAGAATGTGCGCCATCCTGCCGTGGGGTGGCGCGGGTTCTCGCCAGTCGTGGGCACTCGGGGCGCTTGGATAGGGGCGGATGCCGCGCTGAGACACTAGATGTAGGGGTTCGTGTCATCTCGGCGTGTTGCCGCGACGTGGTCCCCGGATGCGGGTATGGCACTTGGGCGGTCCGTAGGGTAATTTGACTGAACCGATCGTGTCTACCGGCGCGGTCGGAGGCTTACCGGGGGCGGTAGTAAGCAGGGGGGTCCAGCTGTCATGTCATCTCTTACCGAGATCCTGATCATTCGCGGCGTCATGCCGATCGAGGCGCTCGACAATGTTGTCGACGGCTGGAAAGGCGATGACGAGATGGTGCGCCAGCTCGTCGCCGACGGCACGATCTCCGCCAAGGACTACGCCTCGGCGCGGGCCGCGCAGCACGGACTGCCGTTCGTCGAGCTCACGGAGTACCCGGTCGACAAGATGGCCGTCTCGCAGGTGCCCGCGACGATCTGTCGCCGCCACGAGGTGCTGCCGATCGCGAACATCGGCAACACCCTGACGCTCGCCGTCGTTGACCCCGGCAACGTCTTCGCGATCGATGATGTGCGCGCGGCCGTGCGCATGCAGGTCAACCTCGTCGTCGCGGAGCGCACCGACCTCCTCGCCGCGATCGACCGCTACCACCGCGCCGACAACGAGATCAACTCGCTCACCACCGTGCTGGAGGAGGAGAGCAGCGGGCAGGAGCTCGCCCTCGCCGACAACGAGCCGGGCCAGGATGACGCCCCCATCGTGCGCTTCGTGAACCTGCTGATCGGGCAGGGAATCCAGGACAAGGCATCCGATATCCACATCGAGCCCGGCCAGCACGACATGGGCGTGCGTTACCGCATCGACGGCGTGCTGCACGAGGTGCAGCGGGCGCCCAAGGCCATCCAGAATGGTGTCATCTCGCGCCTCAAGATCATGGCCGACATCGACATCGCCGAGCGTCGCAAGCCGCAGGATGGTCGCATCTCGGTCAACCACGGCGGCCGCCAGATCGACCTCCGCGTCGCGACCTTGCCGACGGTGTGGGGCGAGAAGGTCGTCATGCGTATCCTCGACAACTCGGGGACGACGCTGAGCCTGAGCGACCTCAACATGCTCGACGGCAACCTGGCGAAGTATCGCGCATCGTTCGTGAAGCCCAACGGCATGATCCTCGTGACGGGGCCGACGGGTTCCGGTAAGTCGACGACGCTCTACACGACCCTTCACGCGGTCGCGAAGCCCGAGGTCAACGTCATCACGGTTGAAGACCCGGTCGAGTACCGCATGGAGGGCATCAGCCAGGTGCAGGTCAACGTCAAGGCGGGCCTGACCTTCGCAGCGGCGCTCCGAAGCATCCTTCGTTCCGACCCGGATGTCGTGCTGATCGGTGAGATCCGCGACAAGGAGACGGCGCAGATCGCGATCGAGGCGTCGCTCACGGGTCACCTCGTGCTGTCGACGCTCCACACCAACAGTGCTCCGGCCGCTGTCACGCGTCTCATCGAGATGGACATCGAGCCCTTCCTCGTCGGTTCGGCGCTCGAGGCCGTTGTCGCCCAGCGTCTTGCTCGTCGCCTCTGCGACCGCTGCAAGGAGCAGTACCAGAGCACGATCGAGGGCCTCGCGAGCCTCGGCTTCTACCTCGATCCCAGCAAACCCGCGCCCATGCTGTACCGGCCCGTCGGATGCACGCACTGCTCCAACACGGGATACCGGGGACGAATCGCGCTCCACGAGGTCATGATCGTGACCGAGGAGATCGAGCGCCTTGCGGTCGCACGGGCATCCAGCATCGAGATCTCCAAGATGGCGGTCTCGCAGGGCATGGCGACCCTGCGGCAGGACGGCTGGACCAAGGCGCTCATGGGTCACACGGCGGTCGAAGAGATCCTCCGCGTGGTGGTGTGACAGATGATCGGTGTCGCTGTGGGCGGGGGACGACCCGCAGTGCGAAGCAAGGCCGGCGGATGCGTCGGAGGCAGTGAGCAAGGGGGAATCGCATGAACGATCCGGTCTACGACCTTTCGGCCTCGGTCGACGGGGATGCAGCGCCCACGGGCGACTCGGAGCCGATGTACGAACCGCCGGGGTACCTCCCGTCGAGCTACCAGCCCGTGACCGGGCCGGTGAACCTCGTGCCGCAGTTCGACGCGCCCGCGCCGTCGTATGCCGCGCCGTCGTCGCCTGCCGCTGCGCAGTCGTCGACTGTCGCCACGAACCGTCCCGAGTCGATGGCCGAGTTCCTCCAGAGCCTTCCCGCACCGACGGATGCCCCGGTCCCTGCGCCCGCGAAGGAACCCGCCATGGCGGGCGCCCCCGCGATGGCGGCAGCCCCTGCGTCAGCCGCGACCCTGTCGAGCATGCCCGCCCCCTCCGCGGGAACGGCCGCCCAGCCGGGTGCCGCGGCCGTGCCGGGATCCGTCGCCTCGGCTCCGCCGCCCGCGGTTCCCGCGGCCGCGCCCAGCGGAGCACCAGCAACGAGGGCGGAGGCGCGCGCGGCGAGTGCGTCGTCGCCCGTCGCGCCGACCTCGTCCGCGCCGACCGCATCGGTTGCGCCTCCCTCGCAGCCTTCAGCCGCGCCCTCGGCTCCCCAGTCCTCAGCGGCACAGCAGCCGCCCGTGAGTCGTCCTGCCGCTCCGACGCCTGCAGCGTCGGCACCTGCAGCGCCGGCAGCGGCTCCGCCCGCCGCCGCGCCCTCGGCGCCGACGTCGCCCGCCGCAACGTCGCCCGTCACTGCGCCTACTGCCCCCTTGTCGGGCGCCCCGGCAGCGGCGGCTACAGCGCAGCCGAGCCCCGCGGCATCCGCCCCTCGTCCTCCCGCCTCGGAGTCGACCGTGCACACGCTGCCCGGCCCGGTGCCGGTCGAGCCAGCCGCCGTCGTGCCCGCGCCGGAGCCGAGCGCTGCCCCCGCGGCGGTGCCTGCTGGCTTCGTGTCGCGCCGCAACCCGAACCTCAAGGCCGACCCTGACCTCGACGGCGCGCTGCAGCAGGTGCTGCTGACGAGCGGTTCTGACCTGCACATCTCAGCGGGTGCCCCGCCGATGATCCGCGTCGATGGCGCCCTGCGGCCCATCAAGGATGCCCCCGTGTGGAGCCAGGACAAGGTCGCGTCGGCTCTCACGAGCATCCTGACCGACAAGCAGAAGGAAATCTTCGAGGAGCACCTCGAGTTCGACTTCGCCTACACGCTCTCGGAGAATGCGCGTTTCCGCGTGAACCTCTACCAGCAGCGGCACAACATGGGTGCGGCGTTCCGTCTCATCCCGACCGAGATCAAGCCGCTCGCGGCGCTCGGCGTGCCGGAGTCGATCGGCTCCTTCGCGAAGCTCGCGCGCGGTCTCGTGCTCGTGACGGGGCCGACGGGTTCGGGCAAGTCGACGACGCTCGCGGCGCTCATCGACCTCGTCAACAAGACGCGCACCGACCACATCATGACGGTGGAAGACCCGATCGAGTTCCTGCACCAGAACCAGAAGTCGCTCGTCAACCAGCGCGAGGTCGGCCACGACACGCACAGCTTCGCGGCGGCCCTCAAGCACGTGCTGCGCCAGGACCCCGACGTCATCCTCGTCGGCGAGCTCCGTGACCTCGAGACGATCTCGGTGGCGCTGACCGCGGCCGAGACCGGCCACCTCGTCTTCGCGACACTGCACACGCAGGATGCCCCGCAGACGATCGACCGCATCATCGACGTCTACCCGCCCCACCAGCAGAACCAGGTGCGCGCGCAGCTCGCGGCGACCCTGCAGGGGGTCGTCTGCCAGACGCTGCTCAAGCGGGCGAACGGCAAGGGCCGTGTCGTCGCGACGGAGGTGCTCATGGCGACCCACGCTGTCGCGAACCTCATCCGTGAGGGCAAGACCTACCAGGTGCACTCGGCGATGCAGGCGGGCCGCGAGGCGGGAATGCACACGATGGACCAGCATCTCGCCGACCTCGTCAACAGCGGCCAGATCACCTTCGACGCCGCGGTCGAGAAGGCGCATGACTTCGAGGTGCTCAAACGGCTCGTGACCCGTGTCGAGACGACGGGCGCACTCGGCGCCAACATGACGGATGGCGTCAACTACAGCGACGCCTACTCGGTGCAGCGCTGATGGCCACCGCGACGAAGGAGTTCGCCTACAAGGGCCGGGATGTCTCGGGCAAGGTCGTCAAGGGACGCCTCGAGGGCGCATCCGAGGGTGCGGTCATGGCCAAGCTGCGCGCCATGAACGTGACGCCCATCGACATCAGCGAGGCGGCAGCGGGAACGGGGCTTCAGAAGGAGCTCTCGATCCCGGGCATGCAGAAGGGCGTCGGGCTCAAGGACCTCGCCGTCATGGCCCGCCAGATGGCGACCATGACCTCGTCGGGCCTCTCACTCATCCGCACCCTCACGATCCTGTCGGAGCAGACGGAGAACAAGACGCTCGCGTCGACCCTGGCGACGATCCAGGCGGATGTCGAGGCTGGCTTCGCCCTGTCGGCGGCGATGGCGAAGCATCCGAAGCACTTCCCGCCGCTGTTCATCAACCTCGTGCGGGCGGGTGAGGCGGGCGGCTTCCTCGAAGACACGCTCGTGTCGATCGCCGAGAACTACGAGAACGAGGTCAAGCTCCGGGCCACGATCAAGTCGGCGCTGACCTACCCCGTCGCGGTGCTCTGCATCGCGGTCGTCGCGGTCATCGGCATGCTGATCTTCATCGTGCCCGTCTTCGAGACGATGTTCTCCGACCTGGGCGGCGACCTGCCCCTGCCGACCCAGTTCCTCGTGATCCTGTCGAAGAACATGGTGTGGGCGGGGCCGCTCATGCTCGTGCTCACGGTGATCTTCGTCTTCTGGTGGCGGGCGAACAAGAACACCGACAAGGTGCGCAACTTCCTCGACCCCTTGAAGCTCAAGATCCCGGTCTTCGGGCCGCTCTTCGCCAAGGTGGCCATCGCCCGCTTCACGCGCAACTTCGCGACCATGATGGGGGCGGGTGTGCCCATCCTGCAGTCCCTCAACATCGTGGGCGAGGCATCCGGCAACGCGGTCATCGAGAACGCGCTGAAGAAGGTCTCCGACTCGGTGCGCTCCGGCAAGTCGGTGTCTGGCCCGCTCGCGCTCGAGCCGGTGTTCCCCGCGATGGTGACGCAGATGATCGCCGTCGGTGAGGATGCCGGCGCCCTCGAGACCATGCTCAACAAGATCGCGGACTTCTACGACCAGGAGGTCGAGGCGACCGCGGAGCAGCTCACGGCGCTCATCGAGCCGCTCATGATCGCCGTCATCGGCGTCGTGGTCGGCGGGATGATCGTGGCGCTCTACCTGCCGATCTTCAGCATCTTCGAGCAGATCCAGTAGCTGGCCCCACAACTGGGGGCGAGTTGCTGAGCATTCTCCTCGTTTGGGGGGCTTCCCTTCGTTGAACGGCATCCGCAACAATCGTCCACAGGGGGTCTGAACTTTTGGGGGGCCACCTGTCCGAAGTCATCACAGACAGGAAGAGATCATCATGATCAGCACGATCAACAACGCAATCGCCAAGAAGCGCGAGGACGGCGAGAAGGGCTTCACCCTGATCGAGCTCCTCGTCGTCATCCTCATCATCGGCGTCCTCGCCGCGATCGCCATCCCGGCGTTCCTGAACCAGCGCCAGGGTGCGTGGCAGTCGCAGGTCGAGTCCGACCTGAAGAACGCCGCCATCGCGGCAGAGCAGTACGCCGTGTCCAACAACGGCTCTTACGCGAACCTCGTCGCGGGAACTAGCCCGGGCACGGCTCCGGCGCCTGATCGCGGACTTGAGGACTACGGTTTCAACAAGACTGCCGAGGTCAGCGTCTGGATTGAGGGGACTCCTGATGCGACTGGGTTCGTGCTTCGTGGCAACCACACGAGCATCACGGACAAGACCTGGGAGTACACCTCTTCGAATGGCACGATCTCGGAGATCGGTCATGTCGCGACGCCGGGTGCTGGCGGATAAGCGAGACCTTCGTTGCGGGCCGTCGCTCCGGCGGCGGCCCGCATTCGCGTCTAGGGGACGCAACCAAGCAGTATCAATCCAACCGGGGGGTGAGGATGATCAAGGCGATTCGCCGCAGATTGGAACTGCGGCACGAGGGCGGCTTCACGCTTGTGGAAGTTGTCGTGGCGATGTCGATCTTCATGATCATCTCAGCTGGGATCCTTCACACCATGCTGACGCTGTTGTCGATCACCCGAGATTCTCGAGTGCGGCAAGTCGCTGGCAACCTCGCGGCGCAGGAGATCGACCTTGCGCGCAGCGCCTCAGACATCTTCGCCCTCAACAACGCCACCCGTGTGGTCGAGCTGAACAACGACACCTTCACAGTGCACCGCACGACCAGTTGGGTGAATGCCGCAGAAGAGCTCTCAGCGTGCGGCGCAGGAGGGGGCACCCTTCGGTACAAGCAGATCAAGGTCGAGGTTGAATGGCAGACCGCCGGTGAGGTCCGCAGCATCGAGAGTGACACTCTCCTCAACCCGAGTGCCCGAATCAATGACCCCGATCTGGGTACGATTCTCGTCATAGTCACCTCGGCGGTGAGCGGCGAAGGGGTGCCGGACATCCCCGTCAAGGCGGTGCCCATCGGGGGCGGCGCGACTCTGAACACAACTACGGATGAGGCGGGATGCGCCTACTTCCTGAAGGCGACTCCCGCTACTTACAACGTGAGCCTCTCAAGTCCTGCCGGCCGCAATTTCGTTGACCCCTCGAGTTCATCCACGCCGCTACAGACAGCGGGCGTAGTGCGAGGGGAAGCGGCCACCGTGCCCTTCAACTTCGATGAGTCTGGCGACCTCAGGGTGCGCTACGACGTGCTGGGGGCGATTGTGGCCCGCAACCTCACAACCACTCTTCTCAGCACGCGCGATCCATTCCGCTCGCCCGCGACATCGGCGTCGAACCCGCGAACCATCACTGTCGCGGCCTTCGCCGACGGCTATACCCCGGTCGCCGGGGATGCGGTTGACTGCGTAGCCTCGGACCCGGCACAGTGGCCGGCCACCTCCACCCTCTCGAACGGTAGCCGTGTCGAGCCGGTCGCCGCGCTCGGCGGAGCGGTCAGTGACGTCACCGTGCCAGCCGGGGCTGTGCAGATGACTCAGGACGTCAACCGATACATCTTCGCTCGGTCGACCGTGTCGTCCACCGAAGGGCATCCGGGGTGTGAGGTGCAACAGGTGCTGCGATTCGACCGAGGCAGCAACGCTCGGCCCACGCTGATCCTTCCCTACGGCAGTTGGGTGCTTGAGTCGACGACGTCGTCAACCGCGACTAGCGGCAGCACCATCCCAGGCGCGCGCATGGCGCTTGTGGGCAATGGCGCGGTCCAGGGCAACGTCGTCACTGTCGACCCGAGGGTGCCGGTCTCGTGATGATTCCGGTTCTGCGGCGGCGGATCGCGCACGACGAGCACGGGATGGGGATGCCCGAGCTGATCGTCGCAATGTCGCTGTTCGCGGTGCTCATGACTCTCGTGCTGACGACGGTGGTCTCATTCAGCCGGGCCATGACCCAGGACACTGCCGCGAACGACAGCACGAACATCGCCGCAGTCGGCATGAACGAAATGACGCGAGTCATCCGATCGGGTACAACCATCGAGCGTCCCTCTGTCGCTTCAGTACCGACGCCGCCTCATCCAGTATTCGTCGAAGCGAAGCGGGAGAGCCTGACGCTCCATGCCTTCATCGACACCGATTCGGCGACACCCAAGCCGGTCAAGATTCGCTTCCAGGTAGACCCTGCCACGCGTGACCTTGTCGAAACTCGCTGGGACGCCTACCCAACACCTGGGCACCCGACGTACTGGTCTTTCCGCACGACAGCGTCGTCCGAGCGCGTCGTCGCGCGAAAAATCATCTCGCCGGCGTCCGGCGAACCCTCGCTCTTCAGCTATTACCGCATCAACGACACGACCAAGGTTGAGGAGCAGATCAGCCTTTCGCCGACTGGGGCGCTGACCGAGACTGAACGCCTCAGGGTTGTGGCCATCGAAGTCACCATGAAGGTCCAAGCCGATGTGACCGAACGTGCCGAGCCGGTCACGATCGTCAACCGCGTTGGACTGCCCAACCTCGGCGTCTCTCGATTGGGGCTCCTATGATTCGCCTGTTGCACGCACGGCTGCGCGCGCTCCGCCGCAACGACGAGGGCATCGCTATGGTCACCGTCATCGGCATCACCTCGGTGCTCGTCCTTCTGGTCGTTGCAGCGACGGCGACGGTGCTCGGCAGTCAGCGCAAGTCTGTCGACGACTCCGATTGGAATGCGGCCCTCGCTGCCGCTTACGCGGGCATCGACGAATACCAGAACCGCATCAGCGACGAGCCGTCCTATGTCAAGTACGGCAACCCCGCCTCAGAATTCAGCAATCCGAGTGGCTCCAGCACCTCTACGGTCCAGTTGCCGCCGACCGCGAATCCTGCATTCGGTCTCGGGGAGGACGGCGATTGGGCAACCGTCCCCGGGAGTGACAATGCTCGCTTCCGATATGAGGTCGACAATATGGACTACGGCACGACCGGCACGGTCAAGCTTCGTTCGACCGGGATCGTGGGTAGCCAAACCCGCACGATCGTCGCCAACCTTCGCCAGACCGGGTTCATCGACTTCCTTTACTTCACCGACTACGAGATGTCCGACCCTGACGTGCGGGGCATGTCCGTGAGCCCGCCCGCGACTGTTGCGTGCACGGTCGTGCACAAGTGGAAGCCTGGGGGCAGCTCTCGCGGCTGCGCGACCATCCAGTTCGGAAACTCGGATGAGATCTGGGGGCCGTTGCACTCCAACGACACGATGTTGATCTGTCGCGCACGTTTTGAAGGCGTTGTTACAACAGGAAACCCGAGCGGTCACTTTGATCGGCCATCCGGATGTTCCTATCCCAACTTCGCCGAGGGCCCACCCGTTTACAGCCCGAGCATCGCAATGCCGCCGACGAACTCGCAGCTCAAGCAGGAGACACGAACGGACCTGCCGGATGATGTTCCCCGGCCCGGGTGCCTCTATACGGGGCCGACCAGTATCGAGTTTCGCGCTGGTGGCAAGATGCACGTGAAATCTCCGTGGACCAAGTACACCAATACAAGTGGAGCCACGGCGGCAACCGGGGACAATAGTCAGTCGTCCCTCTGCGGCACCCCCGAGCAGCTTCGCAGCGGGGTCACGCTCGATGTTCCAGAGAACAACGTCATCTATGTTCAGAACATCCCGCTTTCGGGGCCGAACGCTGCTTCGAATGGCGACACGACGGCGCCCGCTGTTGCCGGAGGTTGGTTCACCCCCTCACAACCTGCGGCGTGCAAGCACGCGGCTACGGGCAGTCGGCTCACGAATAATCTCGGCCACTCTCAGAACGTCGTCGGGTATCCCCGCACCAATGAGCTGCCTCCGCGGATCGGCACTGACGCGGACACGTCCTATGGGTGCCGCAATGGCGATGTCTTCATCGAGGGTGAGCTCAGTGGCGGTGGAGTCACGGTCGCGGCTGAGAACTACGTCTACGTCACCGGCGACCTTACCTATGAGAATGCGGATCGCGACATGCTCGGTCTCGTGGGCAATAACGCCGTCTGGGTGTACAACCCGATGCGCTACAACTCGGGGACAGCAATCCTCCCCAAGCACAGGACAATCGAAGCTGCGATCCTCTCCGTGAGTCATACCTTCGCCGTGCAGAACTACAACGTCGGCGGCGACCGCGGCAAGCTCACGGTCCACGGGGCGATCGCCCAGAAGTTCCGTGGACCGGTGGGCAACACCGGGCCCAACGGGTACGACAAGAATTACACCTACGACACCCGATTCCGTTACTCGGCGCCCCCGAAGTTCCTTTCACCCGTGACGACCACATACGGTGTGAACGTGTGGGTTGAGGTGCAGCCAGCGTTCCGAGCTGACGGTTCGTATCGATGACCGCGCTCGCACTCGCGGGCGACCCGGTAGTTACCGTTGTCATCATCGTGCTCGCGGGCGTCTTGGGGCTCATCATCGGGTCCTTCCTCAACGTGGTCATCTGGCGGGTCCCACGGCGTGAGTCGCTGAGCGAGAAGGGCAGCGCGTGCCCGAAGTGCGGGCACCCGATCAGGTGGCGAGACAACGTGCCCGTGCTCGGGTGGGTGATCCTCCGCGGGCGCTGTCGCGACTGCGGCGAGAAGATCTCACCCCGTTACCCGGCCGTCGAACTGCTGACCGGGACTGTCTTCGCGGCTGTCGCGGCCTGGGTGCTCAGCCCGATCGGGCCGGTCGCGCCGACGGCCATGCCGGCGCAGCTCGTCGCGCTCGTCGCGTTCCTCTATCTGGCGTCCATCTCGATCGCGCTCACCTTCATTGACCTCGACACCCACACGCTGCCCAACCGCATCGTGCTGCCTGCATACATCGTCGGGGGAGTGCTGCTGGTCGTCACATCCGTTCTCGCCGGCACTCCGGATGCCATCATCCGTGCCCTCATCGCGATGGCCGCCATGTTCGTCGCCTACCTGGTGATGGCGCTCGCGTACCCCGGCGGCATGGGGCTCGGCGACGTCAAGCTCGCCGGCGTGCTTGGGCTCTACCTCGGCTGGATCGGCTGGGGAGCGCTCCTTGTCGGCGCATTCGCGGCCTTCGTTCTGGGGGGTCTCTTTTCGATCGTTTTGCTTGCGCTCAGGCGGGTGAACCGCAAGAGTGGGATTCCATTCGGGCCCTGGATGTTGGGGGGCGCCTGGGTGGGGGTCTTCATGGGGGAGATCCTGTGGCGGTCATATCTGTCACTGTTCGGCCTCGCCTGAGGGTCGAACGCGTAATTGGGGGGAAGGGCTGAACCATGGCCAAACGCATAGTGGGGGTCGACATCGGCAACGATGCGATCCGCGCCGTCGAGGTGCTCGATCCTGCGGGCGCGCGCCCGACGATCGAGCGATTCCACGAGGTGCCGCTGCCTGAGGGCGCCGCCCGCAGCGGTGACGTGCTCGAAGTGCACACCGTCTCGGCAAGCCTCAAGCGGCTGTGGAGCGAGGGTGGCTTCAAGAGCAAGTCCGTCGCGCTCGGCATGGGCAACCAGCGGGTGCTGGCCCGTGACCTCACGGTGCCCCGGATGCCGCTGGCCCGCATCCGCGAGTCCCTCCCGTTCCAGGTACAGGAGATGTTGCCGGTGCCGGTTGCGGATGCCCTCCTCGACTTCTACCCCGTCTCCGAGGCGGAGGGGGAGAACGGCCCAGTCATCAACGGCCTCCTCGTCGCCGCCATCAAGGACGCCGTCATGGCCAACGTCAACGCGGTCGAGCTCGCCGGACTCGCACCCGTCGAGGTCGACCTCATTCCCTTCGCACTCACGCGCGTGCATGTTCGCGGTGAACACTCGCAGGGCACGACAGCCCTCATCGACATCGGCGCGACGACCACCAACGTCGTGATCGCGACCAATGGCATCCCGCAGTTCGTGCGCATCATCCCCGCGGGCGGCGACGACATCACGACCGCACTCGTGCAGCGGCTCGACATGGCGCACGACATCGCCGAGCAGGTCAAGCGCCGGCTCGGCATCATCACGGCGGGTGCCGCACCCGAGCACCGTCCCGCGATCGAGGTCATCTACGAGTCGACCGGCCAGCTGCTCAACGGCCTCCGCAACACGCTCAACTACTTCGTCAACTCTCACCCCAACGACCCGATCGTGCGGATCGTGCTGACGGGTGGCGGGGCGCAGCTGCCAGGCTTCTCGGCTGCACTCTTTGAACTGACACGTGTCGCCGTCGTCGCGAACGACTCCTTCAGTGGCGTCAAGGTCGCGAAGTCTGCCGAGGCGGGCATCGGCCGTTCCGACAGCTACTCGGTCGCACTCGGACTCGCCCTGGGGAGCAAGGCATGAGCGCCAAGGACAACGTCGTCGTCGTTGGCGGCGAACCCAGGATCGACTTCCTCCCGCCCGAGATCCGCGAGAAGAAACAGTTCCGCCGCAGGATTCGTGCGCTGATCATGCTGGTCGTAGTCGTAGCGGCCGGCTGCGTCGTTGCATATGTCGGCGTCTCCACACTCGCCCTATCGGCTCAGGTGGCGCTCGCCGCCGAGCAAGACCGCACGCGGGAACTCATTCAGGCGCAGAACCAGTACTCCGAGGCTCGAATGGTGGAAAGCAGGGTCGCTGCCATACGGGACGCTCGCCTCGTCGCCTCGGCAAACGCTGTCCGGTGGGCCGACTACATTGCGGAGTTGCAGGCAACGATGCCCGAGGGCGGCGTCGTTACGGGGGTCACCGTCGACTCCTTCTCCGCGACTGAAGCGGTTGCCGTCGAGGCAGATCCCCTCTATGCCGTGCCGACGGTCGGGGTGCTGATCGATGCCACGCTGCCATCCCTTGCCGCGATTGCCGACTGGGTGGACGCCCTCGAACAGGTGTCCGGGGTCGTTGCCTACACTCCCGGCAGCGCCACCCTGTCGGAGGGCGGCTACACCATTCAGGTCGGGGTCTCCGCCAGCGAAGAGCGCTTCGAGCGTCGCTACTTCGAATCGCCCGGATCCGAGCCAGCGGGCGAAGCTACTGAAGGAGCAGGGCAGTGAACAAGTCAAACTTCGGCACGATCATCGCCGTGCTGGTCATCGCAGCGCTGCTTGCTGGCACTTGGTTCATTGCCATCTCTCCGCGTCTGGCGGAAATATCGACAGCGAATGATGACCGCGAGCGGGCCGAGGCGCTCAACGTCGGTCACGAGGCAACCCTCCGGCGCCTGCAGGCGCTGGCGGAGGGCATAGAGGACCTCGAACGCGACCTCGCTGTGCTGAGCGTCGCGATTCCCGACGACCTCGCCTACTCCAGCTACTTGCGAGAGTTGCAGGCTATTGGGGATGCGACAGGGACGGCCATTGCCGTCATGGGCGAGCCTTCGCTCGAGCGGTATGTCGCGCCTGTCGAGTCGGACGCGCTACATCCGGAGGTAGCCGCTGCAGTGGGCAGCGTGAGCACTGACAACTTCGTGGTGGTCGATCTGAACATCAACATATCGGGCGAGACGGCTCGAGTCTTCGACGCGATCACTCGAATCCAGGAGACGCAGCGCTTCGGGCTGGTGCACAACTTCACATTCCCCGCCAACCCGGCCGACCCTGCGGCGGCGGTGGACGCCACGCTTCAACTGCAGCTCTTCACGCTGCTCTCGCAGCCCGTGGCTGCAGGAGCAGGAACTGCAGACGCTGCCGTCGAAGGAGAGCAGCCGGTCGACGAATCTGGGGCATTCGCGCAATAGACGACGGCTGCAGAGAATGGCGGCACGCCTCCTGTCCCGCGTTCGGGGGCATTGCTAGCATGGGCGACGCGCCGCCGCGGCGTGCCGACGAAGAGGAGCCCCCATGAGCAACGCGCCTGACGACGAGCACCCCAAGCCCGACATCGCCGACCAGCTCGCTGGCACCCCCGCGACGGATGTGGAGACGACGCAGGCGGATGCGGCGGCTCCCGGCATTGCGGCGGCTGACGGCGCCGACGCCGACGGTTCAGCGGAGCCTGCTCCGCTCGCAGCACCGAACGCCAGCGCGACCGAGGATTCCTCCGGCACGGCGCCTGCAGGGTATTTCGAGGAGCGCGGCGATCGCGCCCCTGTCGGCGAGCCAGAGCCCCTCGTCGAGCCCGCGCCCTCCGCCGGTCTCTTCGACGCGCGCACGGAACCGTCGAGCGCCGAACCGGTTGCAGACCCGACGGCCACGCAGGCGGCATATGCGCACGAGCCTGAGTCGAAGGATGCCTCCGAGTCGACAGTGGCCGCAGAGGCCGCTCCGCTCCCGCAGGGAGTGACGCCGCCGGCCACATCGGAGGCTCCCACACCCGCCGCAGAGGCGCACGCGCCGGCATCCGAAGCGCCCGCCGCATCCGCCTACCCCGTCTCCGACCCGGTCGTGAGCTCGGCCCCCGCATCCCCGCAGACCGTCTACGTGACGGCCCCCACGCCACCCAAGAAGCGCAGCAACCGCGGCATCGGCACCCTCTTCGCCGTCCTGGGCACGATCGCGTTCGGCCTCCTGCACAGCCTCATCACGGCGATCGCCTACGCCGCCGCGGACCGTGCCTTCGACATCCCCCGCTTCCTCCTGTCGAGCGGCTTCCTCGTGCCGACGATCACGTTCCTCGTGGTCTTCGTGCTCGCGGTGCTCCTCATCAACCGCGCCGGCTGGTGGGCCTGGGTGCTCGGCAGCCTCGTCGTTGCGGCAGTCACCTACTTCGCGTCGATCGGCATCATCATGCTGCTCAGCAACGCGGTCGCCCTGACGCCCGCCGAGGGCCAGGAGATGTTCCTCCGCCTCGCCGTGAGCGCACCGCTCGTCGTCGCTGTCGCCGTCGCGCGCGAGGTCGCCATCTGGTTCGGTCTCGCGATCGCCGCCCGCGGACGCAAGGTCAAGGCGCGCAATGCCGAGGCCCGTGCCGCCTACGACCGCGAGCTCGCGGAGTCCCGCACACGCTACGGCGCTACTGCCGGCTAAGGCCTCCTCGCCGCGCTCACCCCAGTCGGCCCATGCCAATGGCCAGCGGATGCCCGGGCCACCACCATTTGACCGTGCACCCAGCGCCGACTATTCTTTTCTAGGTGTGCGCATTGCTGTGCGCTCCCCTGTGCCCAAAAGCGTGACGGGCGTCGGGGAGAGCATGAACTGGCACCAACCGGAATCGAGTTACGGGCGTGGCCTCACGGTCGCGCCGGGCTCCCACGGCATACCCACCACCGAAACCAGGCGAGAGCCTGCGATCAACGATGGGTTCAGCATCCGCAAGGTTCCCGGGCTTCGGGACGAAGCGGATGCATGCAAGCAACAACTGTCACCGTGCAGGATATCCAAGGAGTAAGAAGTGCCAACTATTCAGCAGTTGGTCCGGAAGGGTCGCTCGCCGAAGGTCACCAAGACCAAGGCTCCCGCCCTGAAGGCCAACCCCCAGCAGCGCGGCGTGTGCACGCGTGTCTACACGACCACCCCGAAGAAGCCGAACTCGGCGCTTCGCAAGGTCGCTCGTGTCAAGCTCTCCAACGGCACCGAGGTCACCGCGTACATTCCCGGTGAGGGCCACAACCTGCAGGAGCACTCGATGGTGCTCGTCCGCGGTGGTCGTGTGAAGGACCTCCCCGGTGTTCGCTACAAGATCGTTCGCGGCGCCCTCGACACGCAGGCCGTCAAGAACCGCAAGCAGGCTCGCAGCCGCTACGGCGCGAAGATGGAGAAGAAGTAATGCCTCGCAAGGGACCAGCTCCTAAGCGCCCCGTAGCGATCGACCCGGTCTACGGCGCCCCCATCGTCAGCCAGCTCGTCAACAAGATTCTGCTCGACGGCAAGAAGTCGCTCGCTGAGCGCATTGTCTACGACGCACTCGCGGCCGTTGAGGCCAAGAGCGGTCAGGATGCCGTGACGGTGCTCAAGAAGGCGCTCGACAACGTGCGCCCCACGCTTGAGGTCAAGAGCCGCCGCGTCGGTGGTTCGACCTACCAGGTGCCCGTCGAGGTCAAGCCGCACCGCGCCAACACCCTGGCGCTTCGCTGGCTCACGACCTACGCCAAGGGCCGTCGTGAGAAGACGATGACCGAGCGTCTCACCAACGAGATCCTCGACGCCTCGAACGGCCTCGGCGCCGCTGTGAAGCGTCGTGAGGACACGCACAAGATGGCCGAGGCGAACAAGGCCTTCTCGCACTACCGCTGGTAACCAGCTTTGCTGTCAGGGCGCGTCGGATTCGTCGCGCCCTGACAGAGCGGCACCCCATCATCGTTCATCCCCAATTTTCGGAGGACCACCGTGGCACAGGAAGTGCTCACCGACCTTAACAAGGTCCGCAACATCGGCATCATGGCGCACATCGATGCCGGCAAGACCACCACGACTGAGCGCATCCTGTTCTACACGGGCGTCAACCACAAGCTCGGCGAGACCCACGACGGTGGCGCGACGACCGACTGGATGGAGCAGGAGCAGGAGCGTGGCATCACCATCACGTCCGCTGCTGTGACGTGCTTCTGGAACAAGAACCAGATCAACATCATCGACACCCCCGGCCACGTCGACTTCACGGTCGAGGTCGAGCGCTCGCTTCGCGTGCTCGACGGTGCCGTTGCCGTCTTCGACGGCAAGGAGGGCGTCGAGCCCCAGTCGGAGACCGTCTGGCGCCAGGCCGACAAGTACGACGTGCCCCGCATCTGCTTCGTCAACAAGATGGACAAGCTGGGCGCCGACTTCTACTTCACGGTCGACACGATCGTCAAGCGCCTGGGTGCCAAGCCGCTCGTCATGCAGCTCCCCATCGGCTCCGAAAGCGACTTCGTCGGCGTTGTCGACCTCGTCGAGATGAAGGCACTCGTCTGGGCCGGAGACTCGAAGGGTGACGTCACCATGGGCGCCTCCTACGAGACGAAGGAGATCCCCGAGGAGCTCAAGGAGAAGGCGGACGAGTACCGCACCAAGCTGCTCGAGACGGTCGCCGAGACCAGCGACGAGCTCATGGAGAAGTACTTCGGTGGCGAAGAGCTGACCGTCGCCGAGATCAAGGCTGCGATCCGCAAGCTCACCGTCGCGAGCGAGATCTACCCCGTGCTCTGTGGCTCCGCGTTCAAGAACCGCGGTGTTCAGCCCATGCTCGACGCGGTCGTCGACTACCTCCCCAACCCGCTCGACGTCGGTGCCATTGAGGCCCACGACCCGCGCGACGAGGAGAAGGTCATCGAGCGTCACGCGTCGTCCGACGAGCCCTTCGCGGCCCTCGCGTTCAAGGTTGCGGTGCACCCGTTCTTCGGTCGCCTCACCTACATTCGCGTCTACTCGGGCACGATCGAGAGCGGCTCGGCCGTTGCGAACTCGACCAAGGGCAAGAAGGAGCGCATCGGAAAGATCTTCCAGATGCACGCCAACAAGGAGATGCCGGTCGATCGGGTCCAGGCTGGCCACATCTACGCGGTCATCGGCCTCAAGGACACGACCACGGGTGACACCCTCTGCGACGAGAAGCAGCAGGTTGTCCTCGAGTCGATGACCTTCCCTGAGCCCGTCATCGAGGTCGCCATCGAGCCCAAGACGAAGGCTGACCAGGAGAAGCTCGGCACGGCCATCCAGAAGCTCGCTGAAGAAGACCCGACGTTCCGCGTCGAGCTCAACTACGAGACCGGCCAGACCGTCATCAAGGGCATGGGTGAGCTGCACCTCGACATCCTTGTCGACCGCATGAAGCGCGAGTTCAAGGTTGAGGCCAACGTCGGCAAGCCCCAGGTCGCCTACCGCGAGACGATCCGCCGCACGGTCGACAAGCACGACTACACCCACAAGAAGCAGACCGGTGGTTCCGGCCAGTTCGCGAAGGTGCAGATCGCGCTCGAGCCGATGGAGGTCACTCCGGAGAGCTCGTACGAGTTTGTCGACAAGGTGACCGGTGGTCGCGTCCCGCGCGAGTACATCCCCTCGGTCGACGCCGGCATCAAGGACGCCATGCAGACGGGTGTCCTCGCGGGCTTCCCCACCGTGGGTGTCAAGGCCGTGCTGCTCGATGGTGCCTACCACGACGTCGACTCCTCGGAGATGGCGTTCAAGATCGCCGGCTCGATGGCCTACAAGGAGGCCGCTCGCAAGGCGAACCCCGTGCTGCTCGAGCCGCTCATGGCCGTCGAGGTGCGTACGCCCGAGGAGTACATGGGCGACGTCATCGGCGACCTGAACTCGCGTCGTGGACAGATCCAGTCCATGGAAGACGCGACCGGTGTCAAGGTCGTCTCGGCCAAGGTACCGCTGTCAGAGATGTTCGGGTATGTTGGCGACCTGAGGTCCAAGACCTCCGGCCGTGCGGTGTACTCGATGTCCTTCGACAGCTACGCGGAGGTCCCGAAGGCTGTTGCCGACGAGATCGTCCAGAAGAACAAGGGCGAATAGCCCCAGTTCGCAGGGGCCTCCCGCCCCGAGTAACATAAATACACACTCCACCCAGCAGCTATCCGAGGCTTTCGGATGCCTGCACCATTGTCCTGAGGAGGACCATAGTGGCTAAGGCCAAGTTCGAGCGGACCAAGCCGCACGTCAACATCGGAACCATCGGTCACGTCGACCACGGCAAGACCACGCTGTCGGCTGCGATCTCGAAGGTTCTCGCTGACAAGTACCCGTCGGCGACCAACGTGCAGCGTGACTTCGCCACCATCGACTCGGCGCCCGAAGAGCGCCAGCGCGGCATCACGATCAACATCTCGCACATCGAGTACGAGACCCCGAAGCGCCACTACGCGCACGTTGACGCCCCCGGCCACGCCGACTACGTCAAGAACATGATCACGGGTGCAGCGCAGATGGACGGCGCGATCCTCGTTGTCGCCGCGACCGACGGCCCCATGGCCCAGACGCGTGAGCACGTGCTGCTCGCCCGCCAGGTCGGCGTGCCCTACCTCATGGTTGCGCTCAACAAGTCCGACATGGTCGAGGACGAGGAGATCCTGGAGCTCGTCGAGCTCGAGGTTCGCGAGCTCCTCTCGAGCCAGGGCTTCGACGGCGATGACGCTCCCGTCATCCGCGTGTCGGCGCTCAAGGCGCTTGAGGGCGACGAGAAGTGGGTCAACGCGATCGTCGACCTCATGCAGGCCGCCGACGACAACATCCCCGACCCCGAGCGTGACCGTGACAAGCCGTTCCTCATGCCCATTGAGGACGTCTTCACGATCACCGGTCGTGGCACCGTCGTGACGGGTCGCGCCGAGCGTGGCACGCTCGCGATCAACTCCGAGGTCGAGATCGTCGGCATCCGCCCGACGCAGAAGACCACGGTTACGGGTATCGAGATGTTCCACAAGCAGCTCGACGAGGCCTGGGCCGGCGAGAACTGTGGTCTGCTTCTCCGCGGCACCAAGCGCGAAGATGTCGAGCGCGGTCAGGTCGTCGTCAAGCCCGGTTCGGTTACCCCGCACACCGTGTTCGAGGGCACCGCCTACATCCTTTCCAAGGATGAGGGTGGCCGTCACAACCCGTTCTACGCGAACTACCGTCCGCAGTTCTACTTCCGCACCACCGACGTCACCGGCGTCATCCAGCTGCCCGAGGGCACTGAGATGGTCATGCCCGGCGACACCACCGACATGACGGTCGAGCTGATCCAGCCGATCGCTATGGAGGAGGGCCTCGGCTTCGCTATCCGTGAGGGTGGCCGCACCGTCGGCGCCGGCAAGGTGACGAAGATCGTCAAGTAACTTCGGTTACCTCTCGGAAGGGCCCGCGACTTCGGTCGCGGGCCTTTCTGCATGTTCGGCGTCTGTTCGCATCTGCGTCGCTGGCGTACGTTCAGCTCATGCCCCGCCTCCGCCGCTCGAACACCGCGTCATCCGGCATCACCCGTCGGCGCAGGGGCAAGGGGTTCTCCTACTGCGACGGGCTCGGCCAGCCCGTCGACGCTGAGACTCGGCGGCGCATCGAAGACCTCGTGATCCCACCCGCGTGGACCGATGTATGGATCTGTCCCCACGCCAACGGGCACATACAGGCGACAGGCGTGGATGCCGCGGGTCGCCGCCAGTACCTGTACCACCCGCAATGGCGGGAGCAGAAGGACCGCGTCAAGTTCGACCGCGCACTGGAGCTCGCGGGTGCGCTGACGCCGGCGCGGCGACAGGTCACGATGGATCTCCGCGGGGACGGCGCCTCGCGGGAGCGCGTGCTGGCGGGCGCCTTCCGGATGCTCGACCGGGGGAGCCTGCGGGTCGGTTCCGAACAGTACGTCGAGGCCAATGGCAGCCATGGCCTGTCGACGCTCTTGGGGCGGCACGCCCGGGTTGCCTCCGATGGTGTCGTGACGCTCGAGTTCCCCGCCAAGGGCGGCATCGAATGGTCCTCGTCCATCCAGGACCCTGATCTCGCGCGGCTCCTCCGCGCCCTCAAGCGCCGCGGGGGAGACGAGCGGCTGCTCGCCTGGTTCGACGGTGAGGTGTGGCATCCGCTCTCTCCCGAGGAGATCAACGCCGACGTGCGCCGCCGCACAGGCGGCGACTTCACCGCAAAGGACTTCCGCACCCTCCATGGCACGGTCGCCGCCGCCGTGAGCCTTGCGCAGTCCGGCCCGCAGGCCTCGGCCAGGGCTAGAGCCAGGGCGATCAAGCGAGCAGCGGATGCCGCGGCCGAAGTGCTCGGAAATACGCCCACGATCGCCCGCAAGAGCTATATCGACCCGCGAGTGATCGACCGTTTCGAACGGGGCGCGACGATCGATCCGGAGCGTCTCAACTCCGCCGAATCGCAGCTGTTGGAGCTGCTTTCCTGAGCATGCCTTGGGCATCGCGCCGGCGCGACACGCCCGGGTTGCAGGTGGGTGGGGAATGTGGCAAACTCTTCTAGTTCAACATTTCCGCCCGGTGCACGATCGACCGGGGCTGGGATCACTGCCAGGCAGTGCATAGATTCGCCCCTCGGGGGCATCTAGGCCGCGGGTAGCAGGACAAAGCTTAATCGACACTCGATGAACACACGGATACCCGTGTGCCCGCGAAGGCTTGCGCCTGAGCTCGGGGGTCGACACAGTGCCGTGGTCAAGAGCCACGGCGTTTGACATGAAAACAGTGGTGCGACAGCAGAAGTGCTCCGCAGCGTGTGCGTGGAACAAGCGCACTTGGTACTAAAGAGAGAGAGTCAGACATGGCGGGACAGAAGATCCGCATCCGACTTAAGTCGTATGACCACGAGGTCATCGACAGCTCGGCGCGCAAGATCGTCGACACGGTGACCCGTGCGGGCGCGACGGTTGTCGGGCCGGTGCCCCTTCCTACGGAGAAGAACGTGGTCGTCGTGATCCGCTCTCCTCACAAGTACAAGGACGCGCGCGAGCACTTCGAGAAGCGCACTCACAAGCGCCTGATCGACATCATTGACCCGACTCCGAAGGCTGTCGACTCGCTCATGCGTCTCGACCTGCCGGCCGACGTCAACATCGAGATCAAGCTGTAAGGATCACCATGGCTACTACTACGACCCGAAAGGGCCTGCTGGGCAAGAAGCTCGGCATGACCCAGGTCTGGGATGCGAACAACAAGCTCATTCCCGTGACCGTCATCGAGATCACGCCCAACGTCGTGACGCAGGTCCGCACCCCCGAGGTTGACGGCTACGAGGCAGTCCAGATCGCCTACGGCCAGATCGACCCGCGCAAGGCCAACAAGCCCGCGACCGGTCACTTCGACAAGGCCGGCGTCACGCCGCGCCGCCACCTCACCGAGATCCGCACCTCCGACGCATCCGAGTACTCGCTCGGCCAGGAGCTCACGGTCGACATGTTCGAGGCCGGCCAGAAGGTCGACGTCGTCGGCACCAGCAAGGGCAAGGGCTTCGCCGGTGTCATGAAGCGCCACAACTTCGCCGGTGTCTCGGCGTCGCACGGTGCGCACCGCAACCACCGCAAGCCGGGCTCCATCGGCGCCTCCTCGACCCCCAGCCGTGTCTTCAAGGGCATGCGCATGGCGGGCCGCATGGGTGGCGACCGCGTGACCGTCCAGGGCCTCACGGTCCAGGCAGTCGACGCTGAGAAGGGCCTGCTGCTCGTCAAGGGTGCCGTTCCCGGCGCTCGTGGCCGCATCGTTTTCGTTCGCAACGCAGTGAAGGGAGCCTGAGCTTCATGGCTACCGCAATCGACGTCATCGACGTGAAGGGCAAGAAGGTCGGCACGGTCGACCTTCCCGCTGACACGTTCGACGTGCAGACCAACGTTCCGCTCATCCACCAGGTCGTCGTCGCCCAGCGCGCCGCCGCCCGCCAGGGCACGCACAAGACCAAGGGTCGCGGCGAGGTCTCGGGTTCCGGCACCAAGCCCTTCAAGCAGAAGGGCACGGGCCGCGCCCGTCAGGGCTCGATCCGCATGCCGCAGCACCGCGGCGGTGGAATCGTGCACGGACCGGTGCCGCGCGACTACGCGCAGCGCACCCCCAAGAAGATGATCGCTGCAGCGCTTCGCGGAGCTCTCTCCGACCGCGCCCGCGGTGGTCGCCTTCACATCGTGGAGTCCCTCGCCCTCGGTGACGTGCCCTCGACCAAGTCGGTCGTCGCGCTCCTCGCCGACATCGCCACCAGCAAGCACGTCCTCATCGTGCTCGAGCGCGGCGACGAGATCAGCTACAAGAGCGTTCGGAACATCCCGACCGTTCACGTGCTTCCCTATGACCAGCTCAACGCCTACGACGTGCTCGTGAGCGATGACATCGTCTTCACCAAGGGCGCCTTCGAGGCATTCACCGCGCCCAAGGCCGAGAAGGAAGAGGTGAGCGCATGAGCGCCACATACAAGGACCCGCGCGACGTCATCATCGCGCCCGTCGTCTCTGAGAAGAGCTACGGCCTGATCGACCAGGGCAAGTACACCTTCGAGGTGGACCCCCGCTCGAACAAGACCGAGATCAAGCTCGCGATCGAGAAGATCTTCGGCGTGCAGGTCGAGTCCATCAACACGCTCAACCGCCAGGGCAAGACGCGTCGTACCAAGTTCGGTATGGGCAAGCGCAAGAACACCAAGCGCGCGATCGTGACGCTCAAGTCCGGTTCCATCGACATCTTCACGGCTGTCGGCTAGGGAGCAGAGGAATAACCAATGGCAATTCGCAAGTACAAGCCCACGACCCCCGGTCGTCGCGGTTCTTCGGTCGCAGACTTCGCTGAGATCACCCGCTCGACGCCCGAGAAGTCGCTGCTCCGTCCGCTGCCCAAGACCGGTGGCCGCAACAACGCCGGACGCATCACCACGCGTCACATCGGTGGTGGCCACAAGCGTCAGTACCGCGTCATCGACTTCCGTCGCAATGACAAGGACGGCATCAACGCCAAGGTCGCTCACATCGAGTACGACCCCAACCGCACGGCGCGCATCGCGCTCCTGCACTACTTCGACGGCACGAAGCGTTACATCATCGCGCCGGAGAAGCTGAAGCAGGGCGACATCGTCGAGTCGGGTGCCGGCGCTGACATCAAGCCGGGCAACAACCTCCCGCTCAAGAACATCCCCGTGGGTACCGTCATCCACGCCATCGAGCTCAAGCCCGGTGGCGGCGCGAAGATCGCCCGCTCGGCTGGTTCCTCCGTGCGTCTCGTCGCCAAGGACGGCCCCTACGCCCAGCTGCGTATGCCCTCCGGTGAGATCCGCAACGTGGATGCCCGCTGCCGCGCGACGATCGGCGAGGTCGGCAACGCCGAGCAGTCGAACATCAACTGGGGCAAGGCCGGCCGTATGCGCTGGAAGGGCGTCCGCCCGACCGTCCGTGGTGTCGCGATGAACCCGGTCGACCACCCGCACGGTGGTGGTGAGGGTAAGACCTCCGGTGGTCGTCACCCGGTCAGCCCCTGGGGCCAGTCGGAGGGCCGCACCCGCAAGCCCAACCGCGAGAGCGACAAGCTCATCGTTCGTCGCCGCAACGTCGGCAAGAAGCGCAAGTAGCCCAGGAAAAGGAACAAAGGGTAGAAAATGCCACGCAGTCTTAAAAAGGGCCCCTTCGTCGACGAGCACCTTTTCCGCAAGGTCGCCGCGCAGAACGAGGCCAACAGCAAGAACGTGATCAAGACCTGGTCGCGCCGCTCGATGATCGTCCCGGCCATGCTCGGCCACACGATCGCGGTGCACGACGGTCGCAAGCACATCCCGGTGTTCGTCACCGAGACCATGGTTGGGCACAAGCTCGGAGAGTTTGCTCCCACCCGCACCTTCCGTGGACACGTGAAGGACGACAAGAAGGGTCGCCGCCGCTAATCGCGGTGGTGAAGGAGGTAGAGAAATGGTGGAGTCGATCGCCCGCGTGCGACACATCCGCGTGACCCCTATGAAGGCTCGTCGTGTCGTCAACATGATCCGCGGCAAGCAGGCCCACGAGGCCCTGGCCATCCTCAAGTTCGCCCCCCAGGGTGCGAGCGAGCCCGTGTACAAGCTGGTCGCCTCGGCGATCGCCAACGCACGGGTCAAGGCGGATGCCAGCAACAGCTTCCTCGACGAGCAGGACCTGTACATCAGCCAGGCCTACGTCGACGAGGGCACCACGCTCAAGCGGTTCCAGCCGCGTGCGCAGGGACGTGCGTTCCAGGTCCTCAAGCGCACCAGCCACATCACCGTTGTGCTGGCCACGCCTGACGAGGCCGACGCGAAGAAGACGACTGCGAAGGCAGGGAAGAAGTAATGGGCCAGAAAGTAAATCCCTACGGTTTCCGTCTGGGAATCACCACTGACCACGTGTCGCGGTGGTTCGCCGACAGCACCAAGCCGGGCCAGCGTTACAGCGACTACGTTGCCGAGGACGTTCGCATCCGCAACATGCTGAAGACGAGCCTCGACCGTGCTGGCGTCGCCCGCATCGAGATCGAGCGCACCCGTGACCGCGTCCGCGTGGACATCCACACGGCGCGCCCGGGCATCGTCATCGGCCGTCGCGGCGCGGAGGCCGAGCGCATCCGTGGCGACCTCGAGAAGCTCACGAAGAAGCAGATCCAGCTCAACATCCTCGAGGTCAAGAACCCCGAGGCCGAGGCGCAGCTCGTCGCCCAGGGCATCGCTGAGCAGCTCAGCGCCCGTGTCGCGTTCCGTCGCGCCATGCGCAAGGGCCTCCAGGGTGCCCAGCGTGCCGGCGCAAAGGGTGTGCGCATCCAGGTCTCCGGTCGTCTTGGCGGCGCCGAGATGAGCCGTTCGGAGTTCTACCGCGAGGGTCGTGTGCCGCTGCACACGCTTCGCGCGAACATCGATTACGGCTTCTACGAGGCCCGCACCACCTTCGGTCGCATCGGCGTCAAGGTGTGGATCTACAAGGGTGACATCACCAACAAGGAACTCGCCCGCGAGCAGGCGAACCAGAAGTCGTCGCGCCCCGAGCGCGGTGACCGTGACCGTCCGCGTCGCGGCGCTGCTCCCAAGGCTGAGGCGCCCGTCGCAGCAGGAGTTGAGGCATAACAATGTTGATCCCACGTAAGGTCAAGTTCCGCAAGCAGCACCACCCAAGCCGCAGCGGTCACGCCACCGGTGGCACGAAGGTGACCTTCGGCGAGTTCGGCATCCAGGCGATCACGCCGGCGTATGTCACGAACCGCCAGATCGAGGCCGCTCGTATCGCCATGACCCGTCACATCAAGCGTGGTGGAAAGGTGTGGATCAACATCTACCCCGACCGCCCGCTGACCAAGAAGCCCGCCGAGACCCGCATGGGTTCCGGTAAGGGTTCGCCCGAGTGGTGGGTCGCCAACGTCAAGCCGGGCCGCGTGCTCTTCGAGGTCGCTGGCGTCAACGAGACGCTCGCCCGCGAGGCACTCACCCGTGCAATCCACAAGCTTCCACTGAAGGCGCGCATCATCAAGCGCGAGGAGGGCGACGCATAATGGCGATCGGTTCCAAGGAGCTCGCAAGCAGCGAGCTCGACACATTCGAAGACGAGCGACTCGTCGACGAGCTCAAGAAGGCCAAGGAAGAGCTCTTCAACCTGCGGTTCCAGTCGGCCACGGGCCAGCTCGAGAGCCACGGACGCCTGCGCGCCGTCAAGCGCGACATCGCTCGCATCTACACGGTTATCCGTGAGCGCGAGCTGGGCATCCGTGCCACCCCCGCCCCGGTTGAGGCTCCTGCCAAGGCAGAGAAGAAGACCAAGGCGAAGAAGGATGCTGCTGACGCGGCTCCCGAGGCCGAGAAGACCGAGGAGTCCAAGTAATGGCTAAGGCAGAAGAGAAGGCGACCGCCCCGGCCGTCGTCCGCGGCTACCGCAAGACGCAGCGTGGCTACGTCGTCTCCGACAAGATGGACAAGACCATCGTCGTCGAGGTTGAGGACCGCGTGAAGCACCCGCTCTACGGCAAGGTCATCCGCCGCACCGAGAAGCGCAAGGTTCACGACGAGACCAACTCGGCCGGCATCGGCGACCTCGTCGTCATCAGCGAGACCCGTCCGCTGAGCGCCACCAAGCGCTGGCGCCTGGTCGAGATCCTCGAGAAGGCCAAGTAGCCCTTCCGCGGTCTACTTAGGAATTAAGGACACAGACACATGCTTCAGCAGGAATCAAGGGTCAAGGTCGCCGACAACACGGGCGCCAAGACGCTGCTCACGATTCGCGTCCTCGGCGGCTCCGGCCGTCGCTACGCCGGCCTCGGCGACGTCATCGTCGCGACGGTCAAGGATGCAATCCCCGGCGGCAACGTGAAGAAGGGTGACGTCGTCAAGGCGGTCATCGTTCGCACCAAGAAGGAGACGCGCCGTCCCGACGGCTCGTACATCAAGTTCGACGAGAACGCAGCGGTCATCCTGAAGGCTGACGGGGACCCCCGCGGTACCCGCATCTTCGGGCCGGTCGGTCGTGAGCTTCGTGACAAGAAGTTCATGAAGATCGTCTCGCTGGCACCGGAGGTTATTTAGTCATGGCGAAGATCAAGAAGGGCGACCTCGTCCAGGTGATCACGGGCCGCACCCAGGCGCGCGGCGGAGACCGTGGCAAGCAGGGCCGTGTGCTCGAGGTCATCGTTGAGAAGAACCGCGTCGTCGTCGAGGGCGTGAACCTCGTCACGAAGCACGTTCGCGTCGGCCAGACCCAGCGCGGCACCAAGACCGGCGGCATCGAGACGCACGAGGCTCCGCTTCACATCTCGAACGTCGCACTGGTCGACCCCGAAACCAAGAAGCCGACCCGCGTCGGCCACCGTGTGGAGACGAACGCAGACGGCAAGACCGTCCGCGTGCGCTACGCCAAGAAGTCAGGTAAGGACCTGTAATGACTGACACCGCAGTGGCTGGCAAAATCCAGCCCCGCCTCAAGCTCAAGTACCGCAGCGAGATCACGAAGCAGCTGACCGAGCAGTTCGGGTTCACCAACCCGCACCAGGTCCCCGGCCTCGTGAAGATCGTTGTCAACACCGGCGTCGGTGAGGCTGCGCGTGACGGCAAGATCATCGACGGTGCGGTCAAGGACCTCATCGCGATCACCGGCCAGAAGCCGCAGATCACGGCCGCTCGCAAGTCGATCGCGCAGTTCAAGCTTCGTGAGGGTCAGCCCATCGGCGCCCACGTGACGCTTCGCGGCGACCGTGCCTGGGAGTTCCTCGACCGCCTCATCACGCTTGCGCTCCCGCGTATCCGTGACTTCCGCGGCCTGAGCCCCAAGCAGTTCGACGGCAACGGCAACTACACCTTCGGTCTCAACGAGCAGTCGATGTTCCACGAGATCGACCAGGACAAGATCGACCGCGTTCGCGGCTTCGACATCACCATCGTCACGACGGCGAAGAACGACGACGAGGGCCGCGCCCTCCTCAAGGCCCTCGGGTTCCCGTTCAAGTCCGACGAGGCAAAGGCCTAGTAACACCCCACACCGCTGGAGGGCATCCGTCCTCCGGCACGATCGGCAGGGTCGGCATTCGTGTAACGGATGTCGAAACCGGCCGAGACAAGGAATAAGAACACATGACAATGACAGATCCGGTCGCAGACATGCTGACCAGACTGCGTAACGCCAACTCGGCGCACCACGACACCGTGTCGATGCCGAGCAGCAAGCTCAAGACCCACATCGCAGAGATCCTCCAGAAGGAGGGCTACATCAGCGGGTGGAAGGTCGAGGACGCCCGCGTCGGGCAGACCCTCACCCTGGAGCTGAAGTACGGCCCCAACCGCGAGCGCTCCATCGCGGGCATCAAGCGCGTCTCGAAGCCCGGTCTCCGGGTGTACGCGAAGTCGACTGAGATCCCCCGCGTTCTCGGTGGACTCGGTGTGGCCATCCTGTCGACCTCCTCTGGCCTCCTCACGGACCGCCAGGCAACAAGTAAGGGCGTGGGTGGGGAAGTCCTCGCCTACGTGTGGTGATCCGTCATGTCACGAATCGGACGTCTGCCGATCGACATCCCCTCGGGTGTCGACATCAAGGTCGAGAACTCGGCCGTCATCGTCAAGGGTCCCAAGGGTGAGCTCTCGCTCTCCGTTGCGAGCCCCATCGAGGTCAAGGTCGAGGACAACCAGGTCGTTGTGACCCGTCCCGACGACGAGCGCGAGTCGCGTTCGCTCCACGGCCTGACCCGCACGCTCATCGCCAACAACATCATCGGCGTGACGCAGGGTTACACCAAGGGACTTGAGATCGTGGGTACGGGTTACCGCGTGGCGCAGAAGGGCTCCTCGCTCGAGTTCGCCCTCGGCTTCTCGCACCCCGTCACGGTCGACCCGCCTGCTGGCATCACCTTCTCGGTCGAGGGCAACAACAAGGTCACGGTTGCCGGCATCGACAAGCAGCAGGTCGGTGAGGTCGCCGCCAACATTCGCAAGATTCGCAAGCCTGAGCCCTACAAGGGCAAGGGTGTGCGCTATGCGGGCGAGGTCGTCCGCCGCAAGGCCGGAAAGGCTGGTAAGTAATCATGGCTCTCGGAACACGAGGCAAGAGCAAGTCGGCCGCAAAGAGCCGTCGGCACGCACGTCTTCGCAAGAAGATCGTCGGTACGGAGGCACGTCCCCGTCTCGTCGTCACGCGCTCTGCGCGTCACGTCTTCGTCCAGGTCGTCGACGACAGCAAGGGCCACACGGTTGCTTCTGCGTCGACCATGGAGGCAGACCTCCGCAGCTTCGACGGCGACAAGACCGCCAAGGCCCGCAAGGTCGGCGAGCTCGTCGCAGAGCGTGCGAAGCAGGCTGGCGTCGCTGACGTCGTCTTCGACCGTGGCGGCAACCGCTACGCCGGACGTGTCGCGGCGATCGCTGACGGCGCTCGAGAGGCTGGGCTGAACCTGTGAGCACTGAGAACACAACGAACAAGGAGCAGGCTGTGGCTGAAGTAGCCGAGGCGCCGGTGGAGACTGCCGCAGGCACGGAGTCCAACCGCAACGAGCCTCGCGAGGCCCGCCGTGGCGGTCGCGAGCGCAACCCCAACCAGCAGCGCGGTGCGCGTGACTCCGACAAGAGCCAGTTCCTGGAGCGCGTCGTCACGATCAACCGCGTGTCGAAGGTCGTCAAGGGCGGCCGTCGCTTCAGCTTCACGGCCCTCGTGGTCGTGGGTGACGGCAACGGACTCGTCGGCGTCGGCTACGGCAAGGCCCGCGAGGTCCCGACCGCGATCTCGAAGGGCGTCGAGGAGGCGAAGAAGAACTTCTTCCGCGTTCCCCGCGTCGGCAACTCCATCCCGCACCCCGTGCAGGGTGAGTCGGCCGCCGGTGTCGTGCTCCTCCGTCCCGCCGCGGCAGGTACCGGTGTTATCGCCGGTGGCCCCGTCCGCGCCGTGCTCGAGTGCGCAGGCATCCACGACGTCCTCAGCAAGTCGCTCGGCTCGTCGAACACGATCAACATCGTGCACGCGACCGTCACGGCACTGAAGCAGCTCGAGGAGCCCAGCGCCGTCGCAGCTCGCCGTGGTCTCTCGATCGAGGATGTCGTGCCCGAGCAGATCCTCCGCATCCAGGCAGCCTCGGCGAAGGCCGCGGCTACGTCAGCAAAGGCAGGTGCCTGATGGCTCGCCTCAAGGTAACCCAGATCAAGTCCAAAATTAGCGAGAAGCAGGACCAGCGCGACACGCTTCGCAGCCTTGGCCTCAAGCGGATCAACGACACTGTCGTCCGTGAGGACAATGCGCAGAACCGCGGATACGTCCGCAAGGTCGCTCACCTGGTGAAGGTCGAGGAGATTGACTAATGGCTGAAGAGAAGAAGTCGACCGCGAAGGCGGATTCGACCAAGGCTCCGGCCGCCGAGAAGGCTGCCCCCAAGAAGGACGCAGCGAAGGCCGCTGACAAGGCTCCTGCCAAGAAGGCTCCGGCCAAGAAGGCTGCTGCTGAGAAGGCGCCCGCCAAGGCTGCTGCCGAGAAGGCGCCTGCCAAGGCCGCTGCTGACAAGGCTCCCGCCAAGAAGGCTCCGGCGAAGGCTGCCGCGTCTGACGCCGCCGCTGAGAAGGCGCCGGCCAAGAAGGCTCC